>OOCY01000056.1_pt1 | contig 121486 bp, 117 predicted proteins | sample 1671291 | NCBI WGS metagenome assembly OOCY01 (sample SAMN06348141, study PRJEB24527) | human gut metagenome | biome: human gut; feature: ankylosing spondylitis patient; material: feces | host: Homo sapiens | place: China | collected 2015-10 | reverse complement strand
TCATTTATGTCTAGAAATTGACCCCTCTGTGTCCAAAATTAGTTTACCACTTCACTTAGAAAGCCGAAAAAGCAAATAAGGTCAAAGTGGGGAGTGATGCGAATAAAGAAACAATGACCCAGAAAGTCAAAAAAGAAAATAGGGTCATAAGCAGAAGAGTATGTAGCAAAGAAACAATGACTTAGAAAGCCGAAAAAGCAAATAAGGTCAAAGGAGGGAGAGAGGAGAAAAAAGAAACAGTGACTTAGGAAGCCGAAAAAGCAAATAAGGTCAAAGGAGGGAGAGAGGAGAAAAAAGAAACAGTGACTTAGGAAGCCGAAAAAGCAAATAAGGTCAAAGGAGGGAGAGAGGAGAAAAAAGAAACAGTGACTTAGAAAGCCGAAAAAGAAAATAAGGTCAAAGGAGGGAGAGAGGAGAAAAAAGAAACAGTGACTTAGGAAGTCGAAAAAGCAAATAAGGTCAAAGGAGGGAGTAATGCGAAAAAAGAAACAGTGACTTAGAAAGCAAAAAAAGAAAATAAGGTCATAAGCAGAAGAGTATGTAGCAAAGAAACAATGACTTAGATGAGAAAACACTTAAATAGAGTCAATAATTAAATGATATAAAGGAGAAGTAACATATGATGGGATTAAGAAATATGCTTATAGAGGAAAAAATACATTTAGAAAAGCTTATAAAAATATGCAAAGCTCAATTAGAGGATGTACCAGAGGGAAGATTGAGAGTATCTATGGACAAAGGTCGAATAAGATATTTTAAGTGTACTAACGAAAACAAAATAGGAACCTATATAAACAAAGAGAATAGGGATATTGCAAGGAAATTAGCTCAGAAGGAATACAATCAGAAAATACTGACAAAAGCATTAAAGAGATTAAAGCAAATAACAAATATACTTAAAGATTATGAGGATAAGGAATTTGAAAATTGTTTATATAGTGAACATATTGCAAGGCAAATATTGATAGAACCAGTAGAACAGACATGGGAAAATAAGGTTGAGGAATGGAAAAGAATTGAATACACAGGAAAGGAATTTAGAGAGGATGCTGTAGAAATATATACGCAGAATGGTGAACGAGTGCGTTCAAAGTCAGAAAAAATTCTTGCCGATTATTTTTATTATCATAATATACCATATAAATATGAGTGTCCTTTGAAATTAAAAGGTTATGGAGTTGTTTATCCTGATTTTACGTTTTTGTCTAAAAAAACAGGTAAAGAAATATATTGGGAACACGATGGAATGATGGATGATACCATATATGTCCAAAATGCAATTAAGAAAATAGAAGCTTATGAGAAAAATGACATATTTCCGGGAGAAAGACTTATTCTTACATTTGAAACATCACAATCGGTATTAAGAAATGATATAATAGAAACTATGGTAGAAAAATACATATTATAAATGTAGCAATATTTATTTCCAATAAGTTTTATAAAATAATACTAACATATATATAATATATTGTCATATGAATTGGTATATGATATAATGTTGCCGAATGGGTATACTGGTTATATGCAACTAACCAATATATTTTATTATAATGTAACTTATAGTATGTGGGATATGTATGACATATATGCTGGAATATAATAAGAGCAAAAGAAAGTTAAGCTATTGCAAAGCAAATATTTACTTTTCTTGTGCCATTAACGAATGAATAGTTATGAGAAGCAGGATGGTATTATATTAATTATATACAGCCAAGTGTCAGAATGGAGATTTGAAGTGAAGTTATCAGAGAAAAATCAGCATCTTTTTAACTTAGTACTTTCTGAATTAGAGGAGAAGGGCAATCTTGCACGAGAGAAAAAAGCTATACAGCATGGTTCAACAACAGTATATGAGCATAGTGTTGGTGTAGCAGGAGCAAGCCTTAAGCTTGCAGAAATTTTTCATATAAAGGTTAATGAAAAGGCACTTGTAAGGGGAGCACTTTTACATGATTATTTCTTATATGACTGGCATGAGAAGAGAAAGGGACATCATTTCCATGGTTTTACTCATCCGGGAACAGCACTTAAGAATGCTGAAAAGGAATATGAACTTGGTGACATAGAAAGAAATATAATATCAAGACATATGTTTCCACTTACAGTAGTTCCACCAATGTGCAGAGAAGCCTGGCTTGTGTGCCTGGCTGATAAGTATTGTGCGGTTAAGGAGACATTCTCACCTGCTGTTGGATATTAATATACTTCTAAATATAAATACCCCCGTCAAATACTTAGATAATATTTGACGGGGGTATTGTTAGTTATAAATGTAATAATAATTCAATTATTTCAGTTCATTTTTGATAACCATAAATGAGCAAATCTAAAGCATTGTATGGATATGTCTGTTTTATAAAGACATATTTTTTGCTATTTTTATGTTTTTGTTAAAAATGATTTGTTTTTATGCAATTCTAAATTTCTTGTTTAATATTGTTACAATGAAAAATATATAATATATATTGGCGTTTGAAATTATACAGTAATCTATATTCATACATTAATGTATATAATGTATAAATATAGATTACTGACACGATAGCTGCTGTATAATGGATTATATAATTTAATCTATTATTAATAAGTCAAGCTATAGTTTTTAAACTATATTCTCTTCTTCTTATTATACACTACATATACAGCACCAGCCGCGATTATTATAGTTCCCATAGAAGCAGTAATCTTTATAGGAGCATTATCACCTGTTGTCGGATTAGTATCAGATGAATTAGAACTATCCGTTGAGTTACTTCCAGATGATGATGTATCTGTCGAACTTCCAGAGCTAGAAGAACCTGAGGTTGAGTCAGATGAACAACCAGAGCCAGCTGAAGCAGAAGCTGAGCCGGATGAACTATCAGAACCAGCTGAAGCAGAAGCTGAGCCGGACGAACTATCAGAGCCAGCTGAAGCAGAAGCTGAGCCGGATGAACTATCAGAACCAGCTGAAGCAGAAGCTGAGCTGGACGAACTATCAGAGCCAGAGGAAGCAGAGGCTGAGTCAGATGAGCTTCCAGAGTCAGACGAACCAGAGGCTGAACCTGAGATTGTTCCTGAAGAGCTTCCTGAGTTAGAACCAGATGAACTTGAGCTAGAAGAATTTCCACCAAGTTAACTAGGTTTTTCAACTGCATAAGAACTCCAGTTATCTGTGCCTGATGCGCCGCTTAAGTCAACAGAAGTGCTGTCGCCAGTTACAGTCCAGCTTGAATCAGAGCTTATATATACGTTACAGTAGCCATCTCCGCCGCTTCCTGCTACTACAGGAGCAATTAATTTTTTCTTTAAGTCTTTCAAAGTCGTGGCCTCCTTGTTATATGAATTAATACGTGTTAATGAGTGAAAGTAAGTCTGATTACGTATCACTAATAGTCATTACTAAGTTTTTAAATAATTGTTTTGTATCTTTTATGCTTATAGATTAATAGGAAACTATGAAGAAAAAATGTTAAAAGATTGATTAAAATGTGTAATTATTATGGTGAAAATGTGTCCTCAGAATTAATCATTAAATCAGCAGATAATATTTACATACAGTTTACGAAAGACTGATATTACATTTTACAGAGCTTTATTACTATATAGATAATGTGAGTGTCAGAAGTGAATTTGCAACTCACCAAAGTATTCGTATTGCGGTGTTGCTTTGTGGTTAATGCAATTTCCAGATGATTTTACATAATTAACAATGACATCATATTATTTTACTGTTTAGAGCATATCTTAAAAATGCTGTGTATTTCTTCAATGTGGCGTGGTTGCCATATAAAATTTGATAAATATATATTGAAGCATTTATGCACATTTTTCAGATTTAACATAACTTTGGATAGTAAATGTATTATAGAAATGGAGGGAGCTTATGCCATCAACATATGCACATTACAGACTGGGACAGGAAGTGTATAAGAGTGTGTCAGCACTGGCGCGTACTGCGATTAAAAGTCATAAGGAGCTGTTTGATATAGGTCTTCACGGACCAGATATATTATTTTATTATAGACCACTTGCGGTATGTACAATTAATAAGCAGGGATATGATATGCATGCAAGAAGCGGACTTGAATTTTTTAAGAGAGCAGGGGAAATCTTCTGCGAGGCAGATGAGGATGATAAAGAGGCACTGCTTGCTTATATATATGGATATTGCTGCCATTTTGCGCTGGATGTAAGCTGTCATGGCTATATAGATGAAAAGATAGCTAAAGACGGTGTGAGCCATACGGAGATAGAAGTTGAATTTGACAGAAGTCTGATGATTAAAGATGGCTATGACCCTATAACACACAGTCTGACCGACCATATTAAGATAAATAATACAAATGCTGCATATATATGCAGATTTTATAATTATCTTACTAAGGATGACATAATAAAAGCTTTGGACGGAATGGTTTCATATAATAAGCTGCTTATAGCACCATCAAGAATAAAAAGGGCAATGATATATTCATTACTGCACATAACAGGCAATTATAAGGAAATGCATGGATTACTTGTGAATTATAAGGCCAATCCTCTTTGTAATGACAGCACAGATAAGCTGTATGAATTATATGAGTCAGCAAAACAGCTTGCGGTGACTCTTATAAGTGAATTCCGTGCATCAGCTTATGGCAGGATAGAATATAACAAGATGTATAATTATACATTTGGTTCTAAGCTTGTTGAAGAAAATGTGCATAAGACAAGTGAAACACAAATCAAAAATCAGACCAATAACAATACAGAAGATAATGCAAAAACTGTTATTCAATATACTGTAAGTAATGAATTGGAGAATAATGCAGATGGCGATGAAAGTGATAATGCAGATGGCAGCAGTAGAAAATGTGGTTAATGCAGCTTAAATGGTGAGGAGGGAGAATTGTCATATGAAGATTAAACTTACTGGTAAAGAAAAAAGATGGATTATGTATGATGTTGGTAATTCAGCATTTACACTTTTAGTTTCAACAATAATACCAATATATTTTAACTATCTGGCAGGAAAGGCAGACATATCTTCTGTTAATTATCTTGCTTACTGGGGTTACGCAGCATCTATATGTACAATTATTGTTGCACTGCTAGGACCTGTATGTGGAACACTTGCTGATACTAAAGGATTTAAGAAACCGGTATTTTTCATATCAATACTTATTGGAAGTGTAGCATGCGCTATGCTCGGAGTCTGTTTTCAATGGCTGATATTTCTTATTGTATTTACGATAGCAAAGGTTGGATTTTCTTCAAGTCTTATATTTTATGACTCAATGCTTGTTGATGTAACAGATGATAAAAGAATGGATTATGTATCATCACAGGGATTTGCATGGGGTTATATAGGAAGCTGCGTTCCATTTGTAGTATGTCTTCTGCTTGTGTTAGGTTCATCAAAGCTTGGGATAAGTATGGAGCTTGCCATGGCAATATCATTTGTTATAGTAGCATTATGGTGGATGGGTATGTCACTGCCTCTTATTAAAAAATATGAGCAGAAAAATTATGTAGAAAGAAAGCCACATGCAGTAAGAGAAAGTTTCAAAAGATTATATGCAACATGTAAAAATATAAAAAAAGAAAAGCATATATTTTTATTTCTGCTTGCATTTTTCTTCTACATAGATGGTGTGTATACAATCATAGACATGGCAACTGCATACGGTTCGGCACTCGGACTTGATAGTACAGGACTTCTGCTTGCACTACTTGTTACACAGATTGTAGCATTTCCGTGTGCAATAATATTTGGAAGACTTTCATATAAAGTAAGTACTGAAAAACTTATAATGTTATGTATTGTGGCTTATCTTGGAATAGCAGTATTTGCAGTGTTTTTAAGAACACAGGTACAGTTCTGGATACTTGCAATTCTTGTAGGTATGTTTCAGGGTGGCATACAGGCTTTGTCAAGGTCATATTTTACTAAGATTATTCCAGAGGAAAAGACTGGTGAGTACTTTGGACTTATGGATATATGCGGCAAAGGTGCTTCATTTATGGGGACAACTGTTGTCAGTGTTGTATCACAGCTCACAGGAGATATTAACAAGGGTGTAGGAATGATTGCAGTTTTATTCTGCATAGGAATAGTGGTGTTTTTACAGGCAGTATCTGCTGCGAAGAATTACAATGAAGAAAAAGCAGGTGCTGGTATGACCATAGATACAGATAGTGTGAATGTGGTAAAAGGTGCTGTTGTATCAGAGAATGTGTGAGAGCTATTGTTATTTAAGTAACTTTCATTAAATTATGTTTGACTTAATTAGAAAAAAAATAAATCTGAGTCAAAACTGGCTGGAAAATTAAGATGAATTATTTGACTCAATTAGCAAAAAGCAAATCTGAGTCAAAACTGGCTGGAAAATTAAGATGAATTATTTGACTCAATTAGCAAAAAGCAAATCTGAGTCAAAACTGGCTGGAAAATTAAGATGAATTATTTGACTCAATTAGCAAAAAGCAAATCTGAGTCAAAACTGGCTGGAAAATTAAGATGAATTATTTGACTCAATTAGCAAAAAGCAAATCTGAGTCAAAACTGGCTGGAAAATTATGATGAATTATTTGACTCAATTAACAAAAAAGCAAATCTGAGTCAAAACTCGCAAGAAAAAAAGGAAAGAAGGTTTGACACTATTCGCGTAAAAAAGCAAATAGTGTCAATTTCACAAGCAATTATATATAATGGAGTAAATCCTTATTGGCAAATCCTCGAAAATACAAAAATTTTTTACAATGCTTACGACAATCTTATTCAAGCACAAGTAAAAGTGCCATCTTAAACTTTCCATTGGCTGTTACGCTGTGAAGACCATTCTTTTCAAAACGGAAACATTCGCCTTCCTTGAGTTCGTAGTCTTTTCCTTCGTATCCTATAGTAGCCTTTCCTTCAAGTGCAAATACGATAGCGTTGCCAGGTGCTCTATGAGGTGTAAGACCAGTTCCTTCATCAAATGCCATAAGAACATATTTCATAGTAGAATTGCTTACAACATCCATATTGGCGATGCTTCCTTTTTCATAAGATATAAGATTTTTAAGTGCGAATACTTCGTTTGTTTTTACATTTGCGTTCATAGTGTTCTCCTTTTCAAGAATTAATTCTGTATACACAAAACCTTCGGGTGCAGATGTCTTCATTCCACATAAAGTCTTTGGAGGGATGATAATAGCCTCATCAGGATGCAGACTTACAGTGTGCTGGTCTTTACCGATAACAAACTGTCCGCAGCCATAGGCACCTATATACATAGTCATACGGTCATAGCTTTCCTGACTTATAGAAGTGTCCTTTCCCATAGAAAAGTAAGTCACCTGCGTAATGCCGCCAAGTCTGGAATTCCTTGAAATAGTCATTCCATCACGTACCGGACGCATTTCCTCAATAGTAAATACCATGCAAATCCTCCTTTTTGTGCAAATCAAAATTAAAAAATTAATTATAGTTTTATGTTATGATGTAAGAGTCAAAAGGTATTTTGCCATTTACATCATGCTATCAGGACATTAGTAGTATTGCCCATATGTGTAATATACATTACAATGTAACAAAAATAAAGTGCGTACATTAAGGTTATATACTTACCTTGAGTAAAGTGAATGAAGTGTTTCTATAATAAATCAGGAAAAAGCGTACAAATTTTAGAAGTATAAAGTACCTAAAAGGTATGGAATATTATATAAAAAATTTGATGAAAAAAGGGAAAATAAAGATATGAAAAATACAAATACAGAAAATATAAAACTGGAAAATGTAAAAAAAGAAGATACGAAAAACAACGCAGAACATGATTGCATATGTAAATGATGTGATATAAAAATACTTGCTTATTATGAGAATTGGATTATAATACATATGTCATCAGTCCTGGGAGGGGTGCCGCGCAAGCGGTATTGTTGGAGTCTAGGCTCACTCATAGATTTTCCAGTAGAACTCACAACAGCTGGTGACTTTATTTAATGTATTATGTAATATAATGAGCGCCAGAGGAAAGAAAGTGGCTGCGAAAGGTGTGGGTATAATGATTAGACATATATTATTCTGGAATTACACAGACAATGTAAAAGCACAGCATAAAGAAGAGGAAACACTTAAGTTTTTACAGAATTCAGTTGATACAATGAATGGACATATAGATGGACTTATAAATGCAACGATAGGAAAGAATATTGCTGGCGGATACGACCTTGTATTCTATGCAGAATTAAAGGATGTAGAAGCATTAAAGAGCTTCCAGACACATCCGCTTCATATGGCTCACAAGCAAAGATGTGCAGAACTTGTGACGGACAGATTATGTGGCGATCTTGTTGTGGATTTATAATTATAAAAATAATTACTTTATTATTTGCAGCTATAAATGAGCAATTTTAAAATATTACATAATTGTTTATGTTATAAAGAATTATCTTTTATGATTTATTTAGATGTATCTGAGTTGCAACAGAAAAACAATTTATTTTGTATATTTTATTTATAAGCTCATTCATAGATAATAAAATAATTTAAAAATGTAATAAGAGGATAAATATGGATAAAACAAATTCAAGATATGAACACATAGTACATCCGTTTCCACCTTTATATGATGATAATTCCAGAATACTTATTCTTGGAAGTCTTCCGTCAGTAAAGTCGAGGGAGCAGATGTTTTTTTATGGACATAAACAAAACCGTTTCTGGAAGGTTATGGCAAACATATTGCACAATACACCGGAAGATATGCAGGATGAGAATAAACATATTACAGAAGAAAATGCTGTATCAGGCAGGAATAATATGAGTGATATATATGTTCCGGTTACGATAGAAGAAAAGAAGAAAATGCTTCACAGACACCATATAGCTTTGTGGGATGCGATATATAGCTGTGACATAATCGGTTCAAGTGACAGCAGCATAAAAAATGTTGTTCCAACAGACTTAAAACCGATACTTGAACATTCACATGTTAAAAAAGTATTCTGTAATGGTGCGACATCTGCAAAGTACTATAAGAAATATCAGGAAAAAGAGCTTGGAATAGAGGCAGAAACACTTCCATCAACAAGTCCGGCAAATGCAGCATATTCTGTGGACAGACTTGTGGAAATATGGTCTGACAGGCTGGGCGCATACTTGTAGTAAATTAATAAAGATTATATCCTTTATAACTTTGGTAAAATTAAGAAATATTTTATAATGGTATATTTATAAAGTAAGCTATAAATGAGCCGATTTAAAATATTGTACAATTATGTGTGAAATAGAAAGATATATTTTGCATAATCTAATAATTTTTCTGTGTTATTCTTTAATTGTTTTAATTACAAACAAAGAAGATTATCGAGAAATTATATCATTATCAGACAGCAAATATAGTTGAAATTATGATAAAAATATAATATCTTTTTAGATATGTGGTTAGAAGTATCTAACTATGCGCTATTATAAAAAGATTGGAGTATACTTAATGAATTTAAAGAAAGTATTTTTTGTTGTGCTAGGCTGTCTGAGTCTTGGATTGGGGGCATTAGGTGCAGTTCTTCCATTACTTCCTGCATTTCCATTTCTTATGCTTGCGGCGTTCTGCTTTGCGAAAAGCTCAGAAAAACTGCACGGATGGTTTGTATCAACAAATCTGTACAAAAAGAACCTTGAAAGCTTCGTGCAGGGTAAGGGAATGACGGTAAGGACTAAGATAAGAATTATGCTTACAGTTACATTTCTTATGAGCATAGGTTTTATTATGATGCACGCAGTACCTGTTGGAAGGATTGTTCTTGGAATTGTATGGCTGTTCCATATATTATATTTTATATTTGGAATTAAAACATTAAAGATAGAGGATATATAAAAATAGAATGATGTCAGTGTCAAAAGATGTAAAATCGTTTATTATTGAATAATAAGATTTAAAAGTTGGAAATATATGGACGGAATATAGAACACTTCAGTTCTTGACATATCATATAAAATAGTAGTATCCTATAAAAAACTTAAACAGGGAATGAAGTTCTCCCTTGGAATCTGGAAGCAGAAACCTAGACTGCTTATTATAGCTGATGACTTCTACGATTATTAATATCGTGGATGTTGTCAGCTTTTTTTCTTTATAAAAATGCAGACTATGATTAGCTATTAGAATTTGCGTCTGAGCGCACTTGACACAAATTTGTTATACGCAAAAATGTGCGCAGAAATGAGGAATATTATGTTAACATCACTATCATTAATTTTTCTGGTTGGACTGGCTATGGGAGCGATATGCCGGAGACTTAAGCTGCCACGTATAATCGGTATGCTTGCGACAGGAATAGTACTGGGACCATATGTTCTGGATATGCTGGATACATCTATATTATCCATATCTTCAGAACTTCGTAAGATGGCACTTATTATCATACTTATAAAGGCAGGGCTTTCACTTGACTTAAGTGACCTTAAAAAAGCAGGAAGACCGGCGGTGCTTTTATCATTTGTTCCTGCAACTTTCGAGCTTATGGGATATATTGTGTGTGCGCCTTTAATACTTGGTGTAAGCCGTGTTGATGCAGCGGTTATGGGAGCTGTGCTTGCAGCAGTATCGCCAGCGGTTGTAGTGCCAAGAATGGTGAGCCTTATTGAAAAAAGATATGGAACTAAAAAAGCCATACCGCAGATGATACTTGCTGGTGCTTCGTGCGATGATATATTTGTTATTGTATTGTTCACAACATTTTTAAGTATGGCACAGGGCGGAAGTGTGAGTGTTACAAACTTTATTAATATTCCGGTTTCCATAGTGCTTGGCGTTATCTTAGGTGCAGTTACCGGATGGGGATTATATTTGTTTTTTGAAACTTCTTATGCACATAAGCATTGCGTAAGAAACAGTATGAAAGTAATTATTGTGCTTGGATTTTCATTTCTTCTTGTGTCAATAGAGAGCTGGCTTGAAGGAAAAGTTGCAATTTCGGGACTTCTTGCGGTTGTGAGCATGGCTTGTGTACTTAAGCTTAAAAGCACAGCATTTGTGTCAAAAAGATTATCAGAAAAGTTTGGAAAGTTATGGCTGGCAGCAGAGGTTATACTTTTCGTGCTTGTAGGTGCAGCGGTTGATATAAGATATATGCTAGGTGCGGGAATAGCAGCGGTTGTAATGATAATCACTGCACTTTTATTCAGAACGGCAGGTGTACTTATATGCCTGATTAAGACACCTTTAAGTGCTAAAGAAAGATTATTCTGTGTTATAGCGTATCTTCCAAAGGCGACAGTACAGGCAGCGATTGGTTCAGTACCGCTTGCGGCTGGACTTCCTTCCGGCAATATTATACTGTCAGTTGCAGTACTTGCCATTATTATAACTGCGCCACTTGGAGCACTGGGAATAGACAGCAGTTATAAGAGGCTGCTTGAGAAGGAGTAAATGTAAAAATTAATTTTGACATTCATATTATAAATGTGTCAATATAATTACCGTAGGTAATTAACTAGGATAATTATCTGTGGTAATTTTATGCACTGATATTATAAATTAGCCAATTTAAAATATTGTGGAAGTTATTAGCTTATTTATGGTATTGCTTTATAAAAATATCTACCTCTGGAAAAGTTGTTTGTATATTATTAGAATATTACAATTTGTAAACAATAAAATCATAAGAAAATTAAAAAAGAAAGGACCACAATGAACGCTGATAAAATAAAAAGAATGTTGGATGCCTGCTATGTGGCAAAAAGGATAAGGGAACTGCTGCCAGAGCTTCCGGATGGAGTTACTCCGGCATATATACAGTATATGGATGTTATCCATAAGCTTGAGAGCAGCAATAAGAAAGTAAAGGTGTCGGATATAAGTGCGACACTCAATCTTCCAAGACCGGGAGTTACAAGAACCGTTAAGGAAATGGAGGCAAAAGGTTATCTTACAAAGTCGACATCGGATGAAGATGGAAGAATAACATATATATCTATCACTCCAAAGGGTGAGGCGTTGTCTGAAAAATATGATAAAAATTATTACAACAGATTATCAGAGCATATGGACGACATAACAGAAGAAGAGGCTGATTGTATGATTGAAACAATAAATAAGTTTTACAAAGTGATGAGTGAAAGGAGAGTCGACATTGAATAATTCTAAGTCAGATTTTACACAGGGAAGTATATTAGGAAAGTTAGTGCCATTTATGATGCCAATACTTGGAGCACTTATACTTCAGGCGGCATATGGTGCGGTCGACCTTTTAGTTGTTGGAAGATTTGGAACAACATCGGGACTTTCAGCAGTTTCAACAGGAAGTCAGGTGCTTAATTTTGTAACATTTGTGATAACCCAGTTTGCTATGGGTATAACTGTCCTGATAGCAAGATATATTGGGGAAAAGAAACAGCAGCTCATAGGTTCGCTTATAGGCGGTTCAATAGTTGTATTTGCGATTATATCGGTAGTACTTTTTGTTGTTATGATAATATTTTCAAGACCAATAGCAGTGCTTATGCAGGCACCTGCTGAGGCAGTTTCGCTCACATCAGTATATGTGAAAATATGTGGCGGCGGAATATTTTTCATAGTTGCCTATAATCTTCTGTCAGCCATATTCAGAGGACTTGGCGACAGTAAGTCACCACTTATATTCGTAGCAGTTGCCTGTGTCGTAAATATAGCCGGCGACCTTATACTTGTTGCAGGATTACATCTTGATGCGGCAGGAGCAGCGATAGCGACAGTATTTGCACAGGCAGTAAGCGTTGTATTTGCGTTACTTCTGTTATTTAAAAGAAATCTTCCATTTACAATTAAGAAGAGTGACTTCAGAATAAATGAGTACTGCAACAGAGCTTTAAAGATAGGACTTCCTCTTGCACTTCAGGAATGTCTTACACAGATATCTTTCCTTGCATTATGTGCATTTATCAACAGACTTGGACTTGAGGCATCTTCCGGATATGGAGTTGCATGTAAGATTGTAAACTTTGCAATGCTTATACCTAGTTCACTTATGCAGTCTACGGCTTCATTCATATCACAGAATGTTGGAGCGGGTAATGAAAAGAGAGCTAAAAAGACATTGTTTACAGGTATAGGTGTAGGTTTAATAATTGGCTGCATAGTATTTGTATTTATAATGTTTAAGGGTGATATACTTACAGGAATATTTACAACAGATGAAACTGTTATACAGAAGGGCTATGATTATTTAAGAGGCTTTGCACCTGAAACAATATTAACAGCTATATTATTCAGTATGATAGGTTACTTTAATGGGCACGATAAGACAGTATGGGTTATGGTCCAGGGACTTATACAGACACTTCTTGTCCGCCTGCCTCTTGCGTATTATATGAGTATACAGCCAGATGCAAGTCTTACTAAGATTGGCTTTGCAGCACCGGCAGCAACCACATTTGGTATCGTGTTAAATGTGATATTCTATATATATTGTAATAGAAAGACTAAGAATAATTAGAATTTTATTTGTTACTGTCCAGATATATATAATCTTAATGAAGCGCCAGAAGATAAATATAATCTGGTTCTAATGGATATTCAGATGCCGAGAATGGACGTACAAACAGCAACAAGATAGATTCGTGCATTGCCGAATAACCGGAAAGTTTATGGATTTTGAGGAGTTATCTCACAAAATGAAAATCAAGTAGAAAGTGAATAATGTTCAAATAATGTTTATGTAATGTTACATTCCATTTCAAAATTATATAACACCTATTATGTAGAGAAAACTCAGGTATTTTTTGGCTTGCAATGTTTTAGTAATGTTTTAGTAATGTTATTGTAATGTCTTGTAATGTTTGATATAGTTGTAATAAAGACATTATTATATTAATGGAGGAGATCTATGAAAGTCAGAGAATTATATCCTGATGTTATTACAGAAGATTTATGTTATGAGTATAAAGCTAAATTAACTCCTGATAATCCTATTAAATGGGCAAAAACTCTTATTGGATATGCAAATGGTAAAGGAGGTACTTTATTTGTAGGTGTATCAAACGATGGAAAAGCTTTTGGAATTAATCTTGAAGAAGTTGATAAAACAAAATTATTAATTTCAAGAATTAACGATAGACATATTTTTCCACATATAAGGATTTCATATATGATGAGAAGTGTAGATTCTAATGCAGAACATTTTGTATTAGCTATTAAAGTATCTCCAGCAGATTCTGTTATAAGATATAGAGAGGGCGACTATAATGAAACTGTTTTTATAAAAGGAGATGGTAATGCAACTCCCGCAACGCCTGAAGAAATTATTTCACTCTCAAAGAGAAAATATGGTGTTGATAATGAGACAAGCGAAGTAGAATATATAGCAAATTTATGGTCTGAATATCTTAATCTTTGTATGGAATACAGACAAGATAAATCAATACCAACAATAAAGGAATTGCAGAACGAAGAAATTATTTCTAAAGATGGTTATGCAAAATCAGGATTTATAATGTTTTCTGACAATTATAATGAAGGTGATACGATGATTTGCTGTCGCTTGTGGAAAGGAAAAAACAAGACAGGTATCGTTTTGGATAGTAGCAGACTAAGAGGTTCAATTGCAAAAGTTTTTGAAAATGCATTAAATTTTATTGAACGTAATACGAAAACAGGCTGGGTAAAAACAGAAAATGGCGGCAGAGATGAAATTAGGTCATATCCCAAGGAAGCTGTAAGAGAAGCATTGGTAAATGCTATTGCACATAGAGATTATTCTATTTCGGGAACTCAGATTGACGTTGATATTTATTCAGATAGAATAGAAATAGTATCACCTGGTTCATGGCTTTTACCTAAAGATTATAATGAGTATCCTTCTGGTTCAATACCTTCTATCAGACGCAATGCTATTATAGCAGCATGTCTTGATGTAGCAAACCTTATGGAGAGAGGCGGGACTGGGTTTCAAACTATGATAGAGGCTTATAAATCCAGTCCTGAAGAAATACAGCCAGTAGTGTCCATATATCCTGGATTTTTAAATTTAAAATTATTTGATAGATTATATAGAAATGAAGATATAGAATTGGATTTAGAAGGTTTTACTGATGCAGAAAAAGTTATGGCTATTCTCAAGATGGAAGGACCAAAACCAATTAAGGAGTTACAAACAACTCTTAACTACCGAAGTAGAAGTCAATTTCTAAATGAAGTTATAAATCCACTTATGGAAATTGGAAAGATATATCGAGATGGTAAACCTAAATCACCAACGGCACTTATTAAAATTAAAAGATAAAGATTTCAATAAGGAAGTATTAGAATCGGATAAGGTGGTTCTTATAGATTTCTGGGCTCCATGGTGTGCACCTTGCAGAATGATGGAGCCGGTTATAGAACAGCTTGCAGCAGAATATGATGGAAAAGCTAAGGTTGGAAAGGTAAATGTTGATGAAGAAACAGAACTTGCACAACAGTTTCAGGTAATGAGCATTCCTACGATTGTTTTAATGAAGGACGGAAAAGTTATTAATCAGTTAATAGGTGTAAGATCAAAGGCAGAGCTGGAGTCATTATTATCATCTAATCTGTAAATATAAAGGTGGGATGGTAGTCCAACGATATGAGAATACATATTTATAATAAATATAATATACGTAATAATAAAACAAGATAAATAAATGCAGATAAGAGAGGAAATATATCTATGCAGACAAAAGTAAATGCATTGACTGCGTAAAGGATGCAGCATCATTTCTTGAGGATGAATTAAAATAAGGCATGTGTTATACTATTAAATAAGCAGGGTTTAAGGATTATGTAGATTATGAAGCAGTAAAACAGAAAGATGAGGATGTTTTGATGAAAGAAAATGAAAAAAACCCACGACAGCTTTTTCAGATATTTACAACATTTATGAAAATAGGCATATTTACTTTTGGTGGTGGTTATGCGATGATTCCGCTTATTCAAAGAGAAACTGTCGTTAAAAGAAAATGGGTCGATGATGATGATATACTTGATATTGTAGCTATAGCAGAGAGTACGCCAGGTCCTATAGCGATAAATGCATCAACCTTTGTAGGATATCGTGTGGGCGGTTTTTTTGGAGCAGTTGTAGGAACTGTTGGCATGATACTTCCATCATTTATAATAATACTTGCGATTTCTTTTGTGTTAAACAGCTTTCAGGATGTACAGGCAGTAAAGTATGCATTTAATGGAATAAGGGCAGGTGTACTTGCACTTATAATAAGGGCTTTATGGCTTATGTATAAGAATGTTAAGAAGTGTGCGGTGTCATATATTGTTATGGCTGCGGCATTTATTTTGAGTGCATTTACATCTGTTAATGTAATAGTTGTTATAGCTGGCTGTGCATTATTTGGCCTGATCACAGCTTATATAAATACCAAAAAAAGAAATGATTGTATGGAATAAAATGTTGCAGATAAGGTATTTTATGTAAGTTTAAGGCGTTTAAGTATTGTAGTATGATTAAATATCAGGAAAGAAGCAGTGTATGATATATATAAGATTATTGTGGACATTTTTTAAGATAGGTGCCTTCACCTTCGGAGGAGGTTATGCTATGCTTCCTCTTGTAGAGAGTGAAGTTGTGGCACATGGCTGGATGAGTGAACAGGATATTATTAATTTTATAGCAGTTAGTGAAAGCACTCCTGGTTCATTTGCGGTAAATGTTGCTACATATGTAGGAGAAGAGGTCGCCGGTGTTGCAGGTTCTGTGTGTGCAACACTTGGCGTTGTACTGCCGTCATTTATAATAATACTCATAATAGCTGGCTGTTATAAAAGGTTTAAGAATAGTGGTGTTGTAAAGGGCTGTATGAGTGGTCTTAAGCCTGCAGTTGTCGGACTTATAGGAGCTTCGGTTATATCAGTTGGCAGGCAGGTATTTATTCCAGAGGGATTTACATTAGAGGTTTTTAAAACATCTGGTACATATGTTTCTATAGGAATACTTGCACTTGCACTGATATTGTCGTTTAAGAAGGTGCACCCGGTTATAATAATTGTTCTAAGTGCAATACTTGGCATAGCTGCAGGGTATATTGCAGCCTAAATTTCGTCAGGTATATTGCAGTCTAAATGTTTGAAAAGAACTATGACATATGATAGAATTTCTTCTATATATTAAACAGATATAGAACAATCAGAGTTAATTGATATGACAGATATTTTATGGTCATATATGGAGGAAAATATAATATGTCATTTACACATTTGCATGTCCATACAGAGTATTCACTTTTAGATGGTTCAAGTAAGATTAAAGAAATAACTAAGCGTGCGGCAGAGCTTGGCATGGATAGCCTTGCAATAACTGATCATGGAGTTATGTATGGTGTTATAGATTTTTACAGGGCAGCTAAGGATGCAGGAATAAAGCCTATTCTTGGCTGTGAGGTGTATGTAGCCCCTGGTTCAAGATTCGATAAGGAAGCAGGAACGGGTGAGGATAAATATAATCATCTTGTATTGCTTGCCGAGAATAATACTGGTTATCAGAATCTTATGAAGATAGTTTCAAGAGGTTTTACAGAGGGCTTTTACTATAAGCCAAGAGTTGATAAGGAGCTGCTTAGGGAATTCCATGAGGGAATTATAGCTACTAGTGCCTGCCTTGCAGGTGAAGTTCAAAGATACCTCACCAGGGGAATGTATGATGAGGCTAAAAAGACAGCACTGACTTATCAGGAAATATTTGGGAAGGATAATTTCTTTCTTGAACTGCAGGACCATGGTATAGCAGAGCAGCATTATGTTAATCCACAGCTTCTTAGAATGTCAGAGGAAACAGGCATAGAACTTATATGCACTAATGATGTGCATTATACATATGCAGATGATGCTGATGCACATGATATTCTGCTGTGTATACAGACAGGTAAGAAGGTTACAGATGAGAACAGGATGCGTTATACAGGCGGACAGTATTATCTTAAGTCACCAGAGGAGATGGCAGAACTTTTTAAGTATGCAACACAGGCTGTTGCCAATACTGAAAAGATAGCAGAAAGATGTAATGTTGAGATAGAGTTTGGCGTGACAAAGCTTCCTAAGTTTGCAGTACCGCAAGGCTATACTTCATGGACATATCTTAATTATCTGTGCTATGAGGGACTTAAGAAAAGATATCCTGACCAGGCAGCAGATATATCTGTTGATGAGTTTGTAAGACTTGCAAATGAAGAGGCAGTTGAAGACAGAAAAGACGTTGTTATAAAGATAGCGGAGGATACTAATAACATATTCCAAAGACTTGCTTATGAGCTTTCAGTTATCTATTCTATGGGATATGTGGATTACTTCCTTATCGTGTGGGATTATATCAACTTTGCCAAAAGACATGATATTCCAGTAGGACCAGGAAGAGGCTCTGCGGCAGGAAGTATAGTATCATATTGTCTTGAGATAACTGACCTTGATCCTATTAAATACAGTCTTATTTTTGAACGTTTCCTTAATCCGGAGCGAGTATCCATGCCCGATATTGATGTGGATTTCTGTTATGAAAGAAGACAGGAGGTCATAGATTACGTCGTAGAAAAGTATGGCAAGGATTGTGTTTCACAGATAGTTACATTTGGTACTATGGCGGCAAGAGCGGTTATAAAGGATGTAGGAAGAGTACTGGATCTGCCTTATGCCATGGTTGATAACATAGCAAAGATGGTGCCAAGAGAGATAGGCATAACTATAGATAAAGCGCTTGCAGAGAATCCTGATCTTAAAAGTGAATACGAAAACAATGAAGTGGTAAAGGATCTTATAGATAAGAGTAAAAGGCTTGAAGGCCTTCCAAGACATGCTTCTATGCATGCAGCTGGTGTTCTTATCTGTGGAAAGCCAGTTGAGGATTATGTTCCGCTTTCAACAGGTTCAGATGGTGCAGTTGTTGCCCAGTTTGTCATGACAACTCTTGAAGAGCTTGGGCTTCTTAAGATGGATTTCTTAGGGTTAAGAACTCTTACTGTGATAAAAGATGCAGAGAATCTTATAAAAAAATATAATAAAGACTTCTCTATCCACGATATTGATTACTCTGACAAGGGTGTTTTTGATGCCATCAGTACTGGTAAATGTGATGGCATATTCCAGCTTGAAAGTGCTGGCATGAAGTCGTTTATGAAGGAACTAAAACCAAGATCGTTAGAAGACCTTATAGCCGGAATCTCACTGTACAGACCGGGACCTATGGACTTTATTCCACAGTACATTAAGGGCAAGAACAACCAGGATAGTGTAACTTATGCGTGTCCTCAGCTTGAGGCTATACTTAAACCAACCTATGGCTGTATCGTGTATCAGGAACAGGTTATGCAGATAGTACGTGATCTGGCTGGATATTCCTGGGGACGAAGTGACCTGGTAAGGCGTGCCATGTCTAAGAAAAAGGCTTATGTTATGGAGCAGGAGCGCAAGAACTTTATATACGGCAATCCGGATGAAGGCGTTAAGGGCTGTGTTAACAATGGTATAGATGAGAAGGTGGCTGGAAAAATATATGATGATATGATTGACTTCGCCAAGTATGCTTTCAATAAGTCACATGCTGCATGTTATGCTGTTGTATCATTTCAGACAGCATATCTTAAGACATATTATCCTGTTGAATTCATGGCAGCCCTTATGACCTCGGTTATTGATAATACATCAAAGGTTGCAGGATATATATATGCATGTAAACAGATGAATATAGGTATTCTTCCACCAGATGTTAACGAGTCACAGATGGAGTTTACAGTAGAAAACGGAAAGATAAGATTTGCGATGGCTGCAATCAAGTCACTTGGAAGACCTACTATACAGGCTATTCTAAAGGAACGCGGGGTAAACGGCAGCTTTGTATCTATGCAGGATTTTGTTACAAGAATGTCAACAGCACTTAATAAAAGGGCGATTGAGAACTTTGTAAAGGCTGGTGCATTTGATACATTCGGACATACAAGAAAAGCCATGATGATAGTGTCTGACAGTATGCTTGACAGCGCAGTAAAGCAGAATAAGGACTCTATGTCAGGACAGATGTCACTCTTTGATTTTGCTGCCGAGGAGGACAAGAAAGCATTTGAAATAAGAATTCCAGATGTGGCTGAGTACACAAAGGAAGAGCTGTTAGGCTATGAAAAGGAAATTCTTGGTGTGTATGTAAGCGGGCATCCGCTTGATGAATACACAGGCATGGTTAAGAAGTATATAACCAATGTTTCATCAGACTTTGAAATAGATGATGAGACAGGGGAAACAAAGGTAAAGGATGGAGCTGTCGCAACTATAGGCGGACTTATAACTAATAAGACAATAAAAACAACAAAGAAGGGACAGCTTATGGCGTTTTTTACACTTGAAGATGTTGTAGGAACAGTCGAAGTTGTTGTATTTCCCAATAGCTTTACTGCTAATCGTGTTGTTATGGACCATGCTGAAAAGGTGTTTGTAACTGGAAAAGTACAGGCAAATGTCGATGAAAATGCAAAGCTGATATGTGACAAGGTTGTTGATTTTAACACTATTCCAAGAAAATTGTGGATAAGGTTTGAAAGTCTTTCGGCTTATGAGGAAAAAAAGGCTGAGCTTGATGGTATATTGCACGACTCAGATGGAAAGGATACGGTTGTAATATACTGTACAAAGGAGAATAAGAGAATTACACTTCCGTCAAACCGTACTATTAAAGTTAATTCGGAACTTATTCAGAAGCTTCAGGCGATGTATGGTGAGAAAAATATTACTACAACTTAAGTCTAGTGATAAATAATAATAAGTAATTATTTATAATATTTTAAATATATTTATGGTATTCACAAAAGTTGTGTCTGACAGCTACATTTATAAATAATATTAGAAAAATTTCGTAAAATAATATATTATTTTACGAAATTGTGGTACTATTAATGACAGTGGTATTAAAATATTAAAAGGACAATATATCTTTTACGGTAAAAGGTCATAGACTTTAGATGAAAGGGGAAATATATATGGCTAAAGAAATTAAGACAATCGGTGTGTTAACAAGCGGTGGCGATGCCCCTGGTATGAATCCTGCGATAAGAGCTGTCGTAAGAACAGCTATCAATAAAGGACTTAAGGTAAAAGGAATACAGAAGGGTTATAATGGTCTCATAAATGATGAGATTATAGATATGGATAAAAAGAGTGTATCAGATATCATACAGAGAGGTGGTACAGTTCTTTATACAGCAAGATGTCTGGAGTTCATGACAGAAGAAGGACAGAAGAAGGCAGCAGAGGTATGTAAAAAGCATGGTATTGATGGCATGGTAGTTATCGGTGGTGATGGTTCGTTCAGAGGTGCACAGAAGCTTGCAGATGCAGGTGTCAACACGATTGGACTTCCAGGAACTATTGACCTTGATATTGCATGTACAGATTATACTATCGGATTCGATACAGCAGTCAATACAGCTATGCAGGCTATAGATAAGATAAGAGATACTTCTACATCCCATGAAAGATGCAGTATTATTGAGGTTATGGGACGTAATGCAGGTTATATTGCACTTTGGTGTGGTATTGCCAATGGTGCTGAGGATATTCTTCTTCCAGAAAGATATGACGGAGATGAGCAGGCTATCATCAACCACATTATTGACGGAAGAAAGAAGGGCAAGAAGCATCATCTTATTATCAATGCAGAAGGTATCGGACATTCAACAGGAATGGCAAGAAGAATTGAAGCAGCCACAGGTATTGAAACAAGAGCAACTATTCTTGGCTATATGCAGAGAGGTGGTTCACCAACATGTAAGGACAGAATGTATGCATCTATTATGGGTTCATATGCTGTAGACCTTTTAGTTGCAGGAAAGAGTAACCGACTTGTAGCTTATAAGAATGGTAAGTTTGTTGATTATGATATAGATGAAGCACTTGCCATGACTAAGGATATAAGCGAGTATGAGTTTAATATAAGCTCTCTGCTTTCTAATTAAGCGTGGCTGGTGTTTATGCAGCTTTTATATTAATCAGCTTTATTAAATCAGTATTATTAAATCAGTTTTATTTATCTGGACGGGTATCTGTGGATGACAGGTATCCGTCTTTTATTAGTTACCGCCATTCAGAATTGGGTTGATAACTGATATTATAACTGGAAATATAAGGTGAAAATATAACAACTATTACAATAGCATTACAACAGTAACTGTAACTATTATATAATACAAAATGTAAAATATACTTGACAATATGTAATTAATATCATATATTAATAATGTGCTAAGCTGATGCATGGATAATTATTAACAACACAGCTATTTTGGCTGTGGTTATTGCACAAGGAGGTATTGTTATGGATGGTTTTATATTATTATTGATTTTTGTTATTGTATTTGCAGCTATTATGTTGTTAACTAAGTATAGTAAAAGAAATTGTGAGTATGATGAAAGACAGCTTGCTATAAGAGCAGAGGGATATAAGAGAGGCTTTTTTATAATGCTTGTTATGACAGGTATGCTTTGTATAATTAATGAAGCCAGGATAAGTGTACCATTTGATAATGACTTTTTTCTTTTTGCAGCGATGATGTTAAGTGTGGATGTTTATGCAATACATGCGATTGAGAATGGAGCATTTTTTTCTGTGAATGAAAAGGGGCTGTCTTATATAGTTATGGTTGCAATAATCATAATAGCGAATGCCATATCAGCAGCCGGTCATATAATTGATGGAACTATTAAGAGTGATGGAAAGATTATGTTTGATAATGGCGGCTGTAATCTGATATTACTGGTTGGTTTTTTGTTGATGTTAACAGTATTTATCCATAAATATATCAAAGAAAGAAAAGGCTATGAAGAATCTTAAATTAAAGGCTGCAAGGGCAGCTAAGGACTTATCACAGGATGAATTGGCAAAGCTGTGTAATGTTTCAAGACAGACGATCAGTGCTATAGAGAAGGGAGACTATAACCCCACGATTAACCTATGCATAGCCATATGCAAGGCGCTTGATAAGACACTTGATGAGCTGTTCTGGGAATAGATACAGGCTGGGAAAATGGACAGAAAGGCAGTATATATGAGAAATGATGTCTTATTTATAAATGCTATTATAGTAATAACGCTTTTATATTCGCTCATACAGGGGGGTCAGCTTATATTTATGGGCGGCAAGGTAGAGAAAGCTGATGCAGAGATTATAAAGACAAGATATGCTAATAAGAATGGAACAAATTTCAGAAATTCACAATGGGCAGTTGTTAAATATAAGGCGGATGGCAGAAATATTGTGTCTGATAATATGATTCAGGTATCAATGTATGCCAAAGAAGGGGATACAGTAATGGTGAAATATTATAAAAATAACCCACAAAGACTTGCTGTATTTTCTGCTAAAAGATGTGTGACAGCATTTATAATAACCTGTGTATTTATAATAATCAGGGTCATTATGCAATAGATAAAAATTACAATAACTATTGCTTGCTGGATTGTTATTAGTTTAGTATTATGGAATTACATTTTAGAATTTAGGAAAGGAAAAGCCGGTGATTAATTAGATATAATTACTGGCTGGTAAAATAGAATGATTACAAGTACAAGCAGTTCACAGGTTAAGCATATAGTTAATCTGCAGAAGAAGTCAAAGTTAAGAAAAGAAGAAAAACAGTTTGTTGTTGAGGGAATAAAGATGGTGTCAGAAGCACCTAAAGACAGACTTGTTAAGGTATATGTTTCTGAGACATTTAAGGCTGATAATGAGGAATTCCTTGAAAAAATGAATTATGAAGCCGTAGGAAAAGATGTGCTTGAGATTGTGTCAGATAACGTGTTTGTGCGTATGTCAGACACACAGACACCTCAGGGAATAATGGCTGTTGTTAAGATGTCGGATGTATGCATAGAAGATATGTTTGAAAAAGATAACTATACAGATAGTAAAGATGACGGGGCTGATAAAGTAGAAGACAATACGGCAGATGCTAAAAAACAGCCACTTCTTCTTATACTTGAAAATCTTCAGGACCCCGGAAATCTTGGAACTATTGTAAGAATGGCTGAGGGGGCAGGTGTCACAGGCATTATTATGAGCAGTAACACAGTTGATATATACAATCCGAAGACGATACGTTCAACTATGGGGTCACTTTACAGAGTGCCGGTCATATATGTTGATGATATATGCAAGGCAGTAGATGAATGTAAGGAAAAAGGTGTTAAAGTATACGCTGCGCATCTTAAGGGAACGGATAATTACAATCAGAAGGACTATGCGCAGCCAACAGCATTTATGATTGGCAATGAGGGAAACGGACTTTCAGACAGACTTACACAGAAGGCAGATGAACTTGTAAGAATTCCTATGCAGGGTAAAGTTGAGTCACTCAATGCAGCTATTGCATGTACAATTCTTACCTACGAAGCAGTAAGGCAGAGATTGTAAGAACGTGTAGAAATGTGTCGGATGCCTCATAAAAAGGCTGCTATTTCATAAATATTTAATAAATGTTAAATAGATAATATAAGCGTAAAGCCGCGGAAACACTGGTTTCTGCGGCTTTTTGTAACAAATTTGACAAATTTGATTAACTTTGCTATTATACTTTCGTAACAAAATGTAACAATTCTGTAACATTTTGTAGGCGCATTTAACAACTTGTGCCGGAAAGGGAAAAACTTTATGAAACTTAGAAGTAGCAAAGCTGCTTGTTGTCTGGGAGCGACAATGGTAGTTATGATGATGCCAGTTCTTCCAAAGGTAACAGACGCGAAACCTACCTATGAGCAACACGAAAGTACAATTACTGATACCGAAATCAGAGTTGCATCATACGCAGCCAATGTTGAAGAAACAGTTGTAACAGGATACGAAGAAACAAGGGGCCAGATGCATGACAAAGCGCTTGCAATTACAGAGCCTTACTTAGATGTATATCAGAGTATGGGGGCTGAGTCAGAGGTTGTCGGACGACTTTACAAGAACACTGAGGTTGATGTGTTAGAGATAAGTGAAGGATGGACTAAGATAAGCTCTGGTAATTGTGAAGGTTATACTAAGACGGCAGCTCTCCTGTTTGGTCAGGAAGCAGATGCGATAGAGGTTTCTTTAGATGATGAGGATATTCTTACAGGATACACTATCGAAGAAGCAGAGGCGAAGGAAGCTGAAGAAGAAGCAGCAAGAATAGCCGAAGAAGAAAGACTCGCAGCCGAAGCTGAGGCAGCCAGAGCGGCTGAAGAAGCAAGAGTACAGTCGATTATATCAAAAACTATATCTGGAACAGATATAACATATAATCCTACAATGAGCGTGAGTGATGAAGAATTATATCTTCTTGCATGTGTCATTGACTGGGAGGCAGGCAGCGAACCTTATGAAGGTAAGCTTGCAGTTGCCAATGTGGTATTGAACAGAGTGAGAAGTTCAAAGTTCCCAAGTTCAATATCAGGTGTAATATATCAGAATTCCCAGTTCTCTGGAGTGTCAGATGGAGCAGGTGGTCCATCAGCTAAGTTCCAGAGCAGAATGAACAGCGGATTAAGCACACAGACATGTATGGATGCCGCTGTTGAAGCATTATCAGGACATAATAATATCGGTGGATACACATCATTCAGAATGATATCAGTAGCCAATATGTCAGCTATGTCAGATTATGTTATTATTGGAAATCATGTATTTCACTAAAACATAAGCCGTGAAAGGTGTGAGGATACATTTAAGGATGTTTAAGTGGGTTACTTACATTTTAACGGAACAAGACTTAATAAAATATAAGAACTGTATGGACTGTCAGGCATAGTGCTATGGCGGTTCGTATGGTTTTATATTTTTTATGGTTTTATATTCTTTTTAAATAATTCGCTAATTATCTCTTTTAATTCTTTTTTGAGGTTCCCTGTTTTGATGTAAGAGCTTGATTTTTATTTTATTGTACTGGTGCCTAGGTCAAAAGCCAACAACTATCATCCCACTTTTTGCTGGTACTTGTATTTATAAAATAAATGCGATAAAATATAATCTATGTTTTACGCTGGATTGAAGGAAATACGAAATCCCTCAACATTAGGCGCGTATTGATTGGAGGATTATTATGAACCTTAAAGGAAGAGATTTTTTAACATTAAAGGACTATACACCAGAAGAGATAGAGTATCTTATAGAGCTTGCAGCAAAGCTTAAGAAGATGAAGAATGATGGTGTTGTTGAACAGCCACTTCGTGGAAAGAATGTAGCACTTATATTTGAAAAGACAAGTACACGTACAAGATGTTCATTTGAGGTAGCTGCACATGACCTTGGTATGGGCGTTACATATCTTGACCCTAAGGGTTCACAGATAGGCAAGAAGGAAAGCATAGCAGATACAGCAAGAGTTCTCTGTACTATGTTTGAAGGAATTGAATACAGAGGCTTCGGACAGGAAATAGTAGAAGACCTTGCAAAGTATTCATCAGTTCCTGTATGGAATGGTCTTACTAATGAGTATCATCCAACACAGATGCTTGCTGATATGCTTACAATAAAGGAAAAGCTTGGTAGATTAAAGGGTGTTAAGTTCGTTTATATGGGTGATGCAAGATACAATATGGGTAATTCACTTATGATAGTATGCTCTAAGCTTGGATTACATTTCACAGCATGCACAGCAAAGGAATATTTCCCTAACGAAGAGTTAGTGAACCAGTGCAGGGAATGGGCTAAGGAAAGCGGCGGTTCTGTAACACTCACAGAAAATGTAGAAGAGGGAACAAAGGGCGCAGAAGTACTCTATACAGATGTATGGGTATCTATGGGCGAGCCAGATGAAGTATGGAATGAGAGAATTAAGGCTTTACTTCCATATCAGATTAATAAAAAGGTTATGGATAATGCAGACAAGAATGCTATATTTATGCACTGTCTTCCAGCTTTCCACGACCTTAAGACAACTATCGGCAAGGAGATACACGACAAGTTCGGACTTGATGAGATGGAAGTTACAGATGAAGTATTTGAGTCAGAGCAGTCAGTTGTATTTGATGAGGCAGAAAACCGTATGCACACAATAAAGGCAGTTATGGCAGCTACACTTGGTGCATACTAATTATATAATGCAAGTATATAAGCGTTATGGCAGCAATGTGTACTAATAATATACAAAATATCAGCAACAAAAATCGGTGTGTTGCCATAATATGCTTTATGGATACATTTTGGTACTTACATCAATCGTATGGAATACAGAGAGGAATTGATATGTATTATACAACAAGTGGTTCATACAAAAAGACAAAAATGATTATAGATTATACCAACATTGTGCTTACAGTTGCGGCTACAGTAATATTTATTATTGTGCTGTTTTTAAGAAGCAAAAGCGGAATACTGTTTCCTATTGAGTTTCTTCTTGGAACAATCGTAAATGCACTTACATCGGTAAAGCATTTTATTAACGGCAATAAAGTGTCGGGTCTTATAGTTGCAGTTGTTGCGGTTTTACTTGCGGTTATGACAGTGGTTACAGCTCTTATTGTTCTGTAGGATATATCATAACTAAAATATAACTAAAAGACAGGAAAGCCAGTGCAGTTCTTTTTAGATAAGGATTGCAGAATATAGGATATGGGAATTACTGCGAATTCAGGTGGTATATATGAAATCAGAAATATTACATTTGTTAAGATGTGCTGACGATTATGTGTCAGGCCAGCAGTTGTGTGAAACATTTGGTGTGTCAAGGACTGCTGTGTGGAAGGTTATTAACCAGCTAAAGGAAGAGGGATATGTTATAAATTCTGTCCAGAATAAAGGCTACAGAATTACAGAATATCCTGATATAATAACAGCTTCGGAGATAGAGAGCCTGCTGCTTGATGATGATGGCAATATGCAGGGAATATGCCAGCATATTAAGTATTTTGACGAAACAGACTCAACTAATAATCAGGCAAAGCTTGCGGCTGAAAAGGATGCACAGGATGGTACACTTTTTGTGGCTGAGTGTCAGACAGGCGGACGTGGAAGAAGAGGAAGAACATGGGTATCACCGGCAGGAAGCGGCATATGGATGAGCCTGCTTTTAAGACCACATATAAGTCCTGAAAGTGCATCCATGCTTACTCTTGTGCTTGCTGTTGCGATGGTTGAGGCTATCAATGAAGAAGTAAAAGATGCAAAGTGCTATGTCAAGTGGCCAAACGATATAGTTCTTAACAGTAAGAAGATAAGCGGAACACTTACGGAGATGAGTGCTGAAATAGATGCCATACACTATGTTGTTATAGGCATTGGAATTAATGTTAACACAACAGACTTTGATGAGTCGATAAAGGATATGGCAACATCTATATATCTTGAAACAGGTACGAAGGTCAAAAGAAGCAGCATTATAGCTGCATTTTCTAAGAGCTTTAAGAAGTATTATGAAGCATTTTTAGAAACTGAGGATTTAACACTTCTTATAGACAGATACAATGAGCTTCTCATCAATAAGGGCAGAACGGTCAAAGCCATATATGCCAATAAAGAGCTTATAGGTGAGGCACTTGGAATTAATAAGGACGGCGAACTTATAATAAAAACAGAGGATGGAGCTTCAGTGGCTATAAGAGCTGGTGAGGTTTCAGTGAGAGGATTGTACGGATATGTATGATAATAATGAAAATGTAGTACTGTGTGCTTCTAATTCGTATGAGAAGAAGTATTACTTTAATCCGGACTTTGATAAGCTTCCGGAGGATATAAAAAATGAGTTAAAGATTATGTGTGTTTTATTCACAGAAGAGGTTGGTGGAATACTTGACCTTGAATTCGATGAGGATGGCACACTGCTTTTTAAGTCAACAGCAGATGAAGGCGACCTTTTATATGATGAAATAGCCTGCGGTCTTCTTGTTAAGAAAAACCAGTATGAAAAGAGAGAGTTATTAGAGTCTCTTGAAATGTTTTATAAGGTGTTTTTCTTAGGACTGGATGGATGATGTGATGTGCGAAGGTAATGAGCCGTATAATATTAAATCATAACAAAGTACTTTATTATGATTTGGTCTGACAGGGCTGATACCAGATAGTCTAAGAAGGCAGAAAGTTCTTACATATGCGTAGCAGATGATTTATTTGTAAATGTTTGGAAAAAGAAAGGCTATAAATATATGAAAATAGGTTCAGTTAATATAAAGACTCCCGTAGCCTTAGGACCGATGGCAGGTGTAACAGACCTGCCATTTCGTCTTTTATGCAAGGAGCAGGGCTGTGGGTTATTGTATACAGAGATGGTCAGTGCAAAGGCCATTCTTTATAATAATAAAAATACAGAGGAGCTGCTAAAAACAGACCCGAAGGAACATCCGGTTGCAGTCCAGCTTTTTGGTTCCGACCCGGATATTATGGCAGATATAGCCAAAAGACTCTGTGAAAGGGAATTTGACATAATTGATATCAATATGGGATGTCCTGTTCCAAAGGTTGTCAATAATGGTGAAGGTTCAGCACTTCTTAAAAATCCGCTTCTTGTTGGAAAAATAGTTGAGAGTATGGCAAATGCGATAGATAAGCCGCTTACAGTTAAGATAAGGACTGGCTTTGATGAAAGCTGTATTAATGCAGAAGAAATAGCATATATTATACAGGAGTCAGGCGGGGCTGCAGTCGCAGTCCATGGAAGGACAAGAAGCCAGTATTATTCCGGTAAGGCTGACTGGGATGTTATAAGAAGAGTAAAGGAAAAAGTAAATATACCAGTTATAGGCAATGGTGATATAAAAAGCGGAGAAGATGCCGCACGTATGTTTAAGGAAACAGGCTGTGATGCAGTTATGATAGGAAGGGCAGCACAGGGCAATCCATGGATATTCAGACAGGTTAAAGACTATCTTGAAACGGGTGTGATTACTTCGGGACCTTCGATAGATGAGGTTGCCGATATGCTTATAAGACACTGTCAGATGGTTGTTGAAACAAAGGGCGAATTTACGGCAGTGCGTGAGATGAGAAAGCATTTTGCGTGGTACACAACCGGAATAAAGCATGCTGCAGCGTTAAGACATGAGGTTAATCAGGTGACTAAGCAGGAGCAGTTCAATGAATTCGTGGAGAAGATACGGACGTTGACATAAAAGTTTAGGTGAGATATAATATCTTGAGCATTTTATCAGATGATGGTAATAATGTGAGTGCCGGAATTGAAAGAATTTTACAAGTATATAATTTTGTAATAAAAAGTTTTACGTATTCGCACAAATAACTTTTGGAATTTTGACCCTGGCATCATTATATGAATATTTTAATGAATTTATTTATGGGAAAGGTGACGAACAATGGCAGAGAAGCAGTTACTTACAAAAAAGGGATATGAAGAGAGAGTTGCTTTACTTGAGCACTTAAAAGTAGATAGAAGAAAGGAAGTCGCTGAAAAGTTAAAGGAAGCAAGAGAACAGGGCGACCTTTCAGAAAATGCAGAATACGATGCAGCTAAAGATGAGCAGAGAGATATTGAAACTCAGATTGCAGAACTTGAAGAAATTCTTAAAAATGCAGAAGTAATTCAGGATGACAACACAGATTCAGATGCTGTTAAGATGGAAAGTACAGTAGTACTTCATGATATTGAATTCGATGAAGATATTGAATATGTAATCGTTGGTTCTTCAGAGGCAGACAGCCTTAACAACAAGATATCTAACGAATCACCACTTGGAGCAGCTATGCTTGGCAAGAAGGTTGGAGATATCGTAAAGGTAGAAGCACCTATTGGTGTGGTTGAATATAAGATTGTTTCTGTTAAGAATGACTAATAATAAGATTTTAGAGCATATGCTGTGAGCACAATACTCACAGGCAGGCTTGTTTTTAATTTAATAGTTTAGTAATTAATCAGGTAACAGATTTAGGTAATTGCGAAATGTACTAACCAGAATTTATGCGGTTTTGGGAGTTTTGCAAGTGCCTAAGGTAACAGATTGTAAAGAAGGAGAAAAAAAGTGGCAGATAACAAGAATCAGGCACAGCCAGATGTTAATGAGCAGATTAAGGTAAGAATGGACAAGCTCGCTGCATTACAGGAAGCTGGCAAGGATCCATTTCAGATAACAAAGTATGATGTTACACACCATACAGATGAAATCAGAGCTATCTATGAAGCACATGAGAAGGAGCTTCTTGGTGACAGACCAGAGGTTAATACTGATGGTATGGATGAGCAGCAGGCAAGAGAAGCCGTTAATGCTGATTACAATGAGAGAAGAGCTATTATGGATGCTTCTCCTATTGAGGTAAGCTTTGCTGGAAGAATGATGTTCAAGAGAGTAATGGGAAAGGCTTCTTTCTGTAACATAGCAGATCTTAAGGGCAGAATGCAGGCATATATTTCAAGAGATGCTATAGGTGATGAAGCTTACGCAGACTTCAAGAAGTCTGACATAGGTGATATATTTGGTATCAAGGGCTTTATATTCAGAACTAAGACAGGTGAGATATCAGTTCATGCAGAAGAAATAACACTTCTTTCTAAGAGCTTACAGGTACTTCCAGAGAAGTTCCATGGAATTACAGATACTGATATGAGATACCGTCAGAGATATGTTGATTTAATAATGAATCCTGAGGTTAAGGATACATTTGTAAAGAGATCACAGATTATAAAGGAAATCAGAAGATTCCTTGATGGCAGGGACTTTATGGAAGTTGAAACTCCAACACTTGTTTCTAATGCAGGTGGTGCAGCCGCAAGACCTTTCGAAACTCACTACAATGCACTAGATGAGGATGTTAAGCTTCGTATATCTTTAGAGCTTTATCTTAAGAGACTTATCGTTGGTGGTCTTGAAAGAGTATACGAAATCGGACGAGTATACCGTAACGAAGGTGTTGACACAAGACATAATCCAGAGTTCACACTTATGGAGCTTTATCAGGCATACACAGATTATGAAGGTATGATGGAACTTACAGAAAGCATGTTCAGACACCTTGCAAAGACTGTATGTGGAACAACTGAAATTACTTACAACGGCACTAAGATAGACCTTGGAAAGCCATTCAGAAGACTTACTATGAATGATGCTATCAAGGAATATGCAGGCGTTGATTTTGATACAATAAAGACAGATGAAGAAGCTAAGGCTCTTGCTAAGGAAAGAGGAATTGAGTTTGAGGAACGTCATACAAAGGGCGATATCATTAACTTATTCTTTGAAGAGTACTGCGAAGAAAAGTTAATACAGCCTACATTTATTATGGATCATCCGCTTGCAATTTCTCCACTTACTAAGAAGAAGCCATCTGACCCAGAGAAGGTTGAGCGTTTCGAGCTGTTCATCAATACTTGGGAAATGTGTAATGCTTATTCAGAGCTTAACGACCCAATCGACCAGAGAGAGCGTTTTGCACAGCAGGATAAGAATGCAGAGAATGGTGATGAAGAAGCACAGCACACAGATGAGGACTTCCTCAATGCACTTGCAGTAGGTATGCCTCCAACAGGTGGTATCGGATACGGTATCGACAGACTTGTTATGCTTCTTACAGATTCACCAGCTATTAGGGATGTATTACTCTTCCCGACAATGAAGACCTTGGAGAAATAAACCCAGTGTTTATGCGGGTTTGAAGCATTTGAGTACGTCAAAGGACGCATTAAAAGACGCATTTTGACATAGTCATTTACATCAGTATGAAAGAGTACACAATCTGAAAAGAAAAAGATTCAATCAAATATGAACTACTAAGAGGACATTTTCTAAAGAAATTTAGAAGATGTCCTCTTTTTTGCGTTATGGAGAAAATACGTCATTTGTTATGAAGTCAAAGTGAAAGGAGCACAGCAATGAATGAATCAAAGAAGAAAGATAGATATGAGGATGCAAAAAAGTTTGTAAGATATTCAGATGGTGCAAAAATGTACAGTATGGGAATGACAAAATTTCAAGAAGTGGCTAAGGATGCCAAGGCATGTTATAAGATTGGTCAGCTTGTACTTGTTAATACAGAAATATTGGATAAGTATCTTGAAACTTTTCATATTACAGATTCTGAGTTTTATAAGTAGGTGATGTTATGGTAAATACATTGAGTGGTTCAGTTTGTGCCTATAGAAAAGAAACTGTAAAACCAAGATTTATTCGTATTGATGAGGTAATGGCTTTATTAGATGTAACACAAGATGAGGCAATGGATATAGCATTAGCTGCTGGAGCAAGATATCAGCTTGCAAAGATTATATTAGTACATAAGGAAAGGTTGATGAAATTTATGAAACATTTTGCAAGAGTGCCTAGTTCAAACAAAATCGTAGAAAAGAAGTTTGTAAGAATTGGGGAAGCTTCAATGACATATAGCATAGGGCATCATAGATTTATTGAAATGGCTAGAGCAGCGGGTGCTGTATATAAGATTGGAACAGCTAAGGGAAATACTATATTAATAAATTTGGAAATTTTTGATGATTATATGGAGCAATTCAGAGAACCGCCAACAGAAATGAAACATCCATTGCCAAATGTGAAAGGAGACTGATGAATGAGTTACTCATATAAGTGCTATTCAGATACAAAGGATTTTATGAAAAAATTTGTCAATGCAGAGGAAGGAGCGATTATTTATGGGATAAGTAAATCTAGAATCATAGTAATTGCGAGAGAGGCAGGAGCAGTCTATAAAGTCGGTAATTCAGCATTAATCAATACGGAATTATTTGAAAAATATCTTGAACGATTCAGAGAGCCGGCAAGAGAACTGCCTAAGCATACATGGAACAAATTAAAGGAAATGACAAATACACCAAAAACTGGTGAAAATTCGTAAAAATACACCAGTGGTGTCACTTCCGTAAAATTAAAGTGCATTGTAGAATATCAATTGTCCAAGAGAGATTGGACATAACAATTGAATAATCAGTTACAGATTTGCAAAGTAGTTTGCACTGCAGAGTATCTGTAGGTAGTAAATTTACGGGGTATGTACCTGGAGGATGAAAGTCACAGCTATCATATTAGTAGTCTGATGGATCGAAAGATGAAGGGCGAGAAGCTGGATGGAAATCTGGTAAAAGGAATAGGCATGTTGCGTAAGGATAATTAACCACAGAGGGCGAGAAGTTCGTCCTTATCCTCAAAAGGCTAAAAGAGGAGATAGTGCTTCTGATAATTCAGAAGGGCGTCGTGAAACACATTTTGTGGCTCGTCTGTAACTCCCGGAGGTGAGAACACCTCTTTGTACACGGGGCGATATAGGAGTCTAGAAGACTGGCGTGTACCTACATGCTTAGCGTTAAGCATAGCCATGTAGACTATATCACTTCCAAATTCAAATTCTGTCTATATGGCAACTAATTTGAAGGAGGATAAAGTGGTGATGGGATTTAGCATAGCATTAATAATTATTGTTCTTATCGTATTGTATTCGTTAGCTAGGACGGCAGGAGAGTCGGACAGGACAATGGAACAGATAAGAGAGCAATCACTCCTTGGAAGGGAGGAGAGCTCTGGTGGGAACAGTTGAAAAAAGAGATAAGCATAAGAAACGCAGGTTTGTATCTCCAGAAGAAAAGCTTGAAAGAGAATTAAAAGATTGTATGCATTGTAGATTCTTCTGGGGACATAACAACAGATGTGCCAATGGAACATGTTGTAAACCATCTAAGAAAAAGGAACAGAAACTTCCGACGGAATGTGTCGGATGTCCATATTATCGAGGGAATGGTTATTGTTTTCCTTGTATGCGAAAGCTGATAGGAAAGTAGGTGGTTAAGATGTTCAAGTGGCTGTTTAAGAAGAAAGGATGTGCAAAACACATGAATAACAAGTTAGAAGTAATCGGCATTGATCATGGATGGTCAATGATGAAAACAATCTCTCAGGTATTTGTCACAGGTGTTAAGGAGATTACAACAACTCCGGCACTTTTCGGCGATGTACTTGAGTATGAAGGAAAGTTCTATAAGGTTGGAGCTGTGAGGCAGGAAGTAAAGGATACAAAGGTCGAAGATGACAGCTTTTATCTTCTCACTCTTGCAGCAGTTGCTAAGGAACTTAAAAGAAGAGGTCTTGCAGAGGCAAAGGTATTTCTTGCTGTAGGACTTCCACTTACAAGATTTGGAGCAGAGAAGAATGATTTTATCAAGTACCTGACAAAGAATAAGCGTGTAAGCTTCAAATATGAGAATGAGTCATATCATATTGAAATTGATGATGTGGCAGTATTTCCTCAGTGCTATGCAGCAGTAGTGGACAAGATTCCTGCTATGGCAAAGAAAACACTGATAGTAGATATTGGAAGCTGGACAATCGACATTATGCCGGTAATCAACAAGTCACCGGATGAATCAAAGTGTGTGACGATTCCAAAAGGTCTTATTACCTGTATGCGTTCTATCAATGAGCAGTGTGTAAGACAGCTTAACGGAGAGGTAGACGAGTCAGAGATACAGAACATCATGCGATATGGCAGGTCAGATATTGATGATGAATACTTTGCCATTATCAAGGCTGAGATAGAGGATTTTGTTGATAAGGTATATAACTCAATCCGTGAGTTTGGGTATAACTTAAAGACTACACCGATTGTATTTGTCGGTGGCGGGGCAGTTGTGATGAAAAACTTTGGGAGCCACGATGCCAAGAACATTTCCTATAACCTTGATGTAAAGGCAAATGCAAGAGGATATGAGCAGCTTGCCACAATGGGACTTAAAAGCACTAAGCGATTATCATAAGGAGGCAGATGATGGGAAGAAGACTTGAATATGAAGTAAAAACTTCTGTCCGCCTCAACATGAGCAATCCCCAGCATGTGAAAATCAATGATGTGATTCAGAACCTTGATCCGAAGATTTTCAAATCTAAGAACCAGTTCATTATAGATGCGATTCAGTTCTACATTGATAATTATGGAAAGGAAACCTTTGTTATCAAGAAGAAGGAAAAAGAGAGGGCTGAATATATCCGGTCAGAAGATATTGATGACATTAAGGAAGAAGTCATTGAAGCAGCAACCAATGAGGCTAGAAAAGAGGTAATAAAGCTGTTAGGCGGAGTGATATCCGGGATGAATGTTGGTCAGCCGGTAATTATGCAGGCAGCCAATAGTGAAGCACAAGAACTTACAGAAGATGTTATGGACGATGCAGATGTTGCAGGTCTTGCAATGGGATGGATGTCGAAAGGAGACTGATTATTATGAGAAGAGTTATGGGAGCCGTAGGAACAGTGATTTTAGAGATACTCAAGTGGATATTAAGGATAATTCTTGGAGCGTTGAAGCTGGTCTTAGGACTTGCCAGAATAATTCTTCTTCTATTCGCTATGGTGGCAAGGATATTTCTTTCATTCGTAAGAATGGGCACATTCTGAGAGGAGGTGAGCGTATGCAGGTAAAGGGTTTATTCTTAAATTACAAGAAAAACAGAAGACTTATGCAGTATTTCTTTAGAATAAGAGAGCTGGTATAATGAAAGGAGTTTAAGATGCACAGAATACGGGACAGTCCTATGTGTCCCGTGCATTACAGATAAATAGTTCACCGCAAGGGTGGATGGCACGGAACACAAAGCCCGTCCCTCTTGCGGAGAAGGGATGGGCGATTACTATGAAGAAGATAAGTATTATCTTATTATCCGCAGTACTGGTCTTTTCAATGGCTGCCTGTAATGGTGGTAAGGAAAAGGCTGATAATCAGACAGAGAAACAGACGGAAAGCGTAAAGCCAACTGAAGAAGCAGAAATGGCAACGGAAGCTGTCACAGAGGTCACAACCGAAGCTGGAAGCGAAGAGACAGAGAAAGATATTGCCGAGGTTAAAGATTCAGAAGAGAAGAATGATAAGGAAGATAACCGGTCTGCTGATAATGAAACTGCTTCAAGGCAGGAAGAAAAGCCAAAGCAGAATGACGAGCCGGAACAGAAAGCTTCAGTAAATGATAATGAGGAAGCTGGCGGAAATCAGAGTAATGCAGGTAATGGTGGTCAGACTACAGACAGTCCGAAAGACAATGTGAGCAACCCACAGCCTGCATCCGTGGCATACAGTCCACAGAATGTTGTGTCACTTGCAACAGCAAAGTGTCAGGCAGGAGGGATGATTACCACACAGCAGAATTTACAGAACCATTTGAATGATGGCAGTATCACGCAGGAAGAGTACAATGAGTATTATCCTTACGATGGTATGGAAGGCTCTTATTATAGTGTGTTTGTAGAGACAGACCTCAACAAAGCAAGTACCATTGATGGACAGCGGTTATCATCTGAGGATGCAATCGCAGAATATATTGCAAGTATGTTACTTTTGGAAGCAGATCCGGTATTCTACATCAGTTATGATGGAGTTTACACGACAGGCGGCACAGACTATTACGAGTTTCGATGTCACAGATAAATAAAAACGAATAGAAGCAGAAGGAAGAAAGATGTAAGCCATAAACTTATGTCTTTCTTTTTTTATGCGTAAATTAAGGAGGAAAGAGCACATGAAACAGAAACTAAAGCGTTTTATGGCAGGATTTATGGCTATGCTCACACTGGTTGGAACACTCTTTACGAATGGTACAACAGCATTTGCAGCCAGTCCGCAGGCAAATATTGCGTTCTGGAATGCATCAGTCTGTAATTCGGGGATTGTAAGCGAACTACATCCAAGTTTCAATAATGAGAAAATATTATACTCTGTATTGGATGGAAATGCAGCGTACTGTATGAATTTTGGACTTCGTGCAGATGGTGGTCAGCTGATGAATAGTTATGAAAATCCTAGTACAGATATGTCTTATGAGCAGGAAAAACAGCTAAGTTATTGTCTTTATTATGGATATTCGACAGATGAAGCAGCGGCACCAAGCAACAGCCAGTGTGATGAGTATATCGCAACTCAGGCAATGGTATGGGTAATTGTAGCAGATATTTTTGGAACTGGAAGTGGTGATTCGGCAGCGAGAAAGCTCTGCAACACAGCACCAAGTCCTGATTCTTCATACAGCTATTATGAGAGACTCAGAGACAATATCAGCAGTTCCTACAATGCAACGCTTCCAAGTTTTGCATCACGCAGAACCAGTGAAGCACCAACTTATGAGTTGAAGTGGAATGAGGGAAGTCAGAGATTTGAAGCAACATTATCTGACAGCAATGGTGTCTTATCTGATTTTGATTTTGGCATCAGCGGATATTCTGTTGATAAGAATGGCAACAGTATTACAATTTCTTCAACGAGCGTGAATACCACAGCTACAACAGGAACATTCACATCCAATGCTGGCAAGGTTGAGACAACATCAAGCTGTGTATTCTGGCTGACTGGAAAGAGCGGATATCAGGAGTTTATTTCTGAAAGACCAACAGCAGATCCTATCAAAGCCTATATCAAGGTCAAGACAGAGAACATCGGATATGGTGAACTTACAAAGACAGATGAGTCAAGCGGAGTGAAGCTTTCCGGTGCAGTTTATGGAATCTATTCTGACAGCGGATGCGCAAACAGAGTACAGACCATGACAACAGATGAAAACGGATATGCAAAGTCAGCAGCACTTGTTGCAGGCACTTATTATGTAAAAGAGATTACCGCACCAAAGGGATATGTCCTTTCCGGTAAGGTTCATACACTTACTGTAAAAGCAGGACAGACAACGGGAATCTCTGCAACAGATAAAGAGCAGCTTGGAGCAATCACAATCTATAAAGAGGGTGAGGTGCTTAGCTCATGGAATGGAAGCAATTTCACCTATGAGAAAAAGAAGCTTTCTGGAGCAGCATTCAAGGTAACTGCCGGAGCAGATATCTACAAGGCAGATGGTACTAAGGTTTACAATGCTGGCGATGTAGTGGCGGAAAGCCTTACAACAGGAACTGACGGACAGGTGGTATTATCTGACCTTCATCTTGGAACTTATGTGGTAACTGAGATTAAGAGCATTGACGGGTATACAATCAATACCACACCTCAGACAGTAGCAGTTGAGTATAAGGACCAGACTGTGACAGTACAGTATGAATCAACTACGATTGAGAATACAAGACAGAAAGCGGATGTATCTGTCGTAAAGAAGGACTCTGACACAGAGAACCCTCTTGATGGCGGCAAGTACACACTTTATGCCGGAAATGACATCAAAAACTATGCCGGACAGGTTATTGTGACAAAGGGTACAGCTCTTGAGACAGTAACTACAGGTGAGGACGGAAAGGCAAGCTACAGCGTGGATCTGCCAATCTCTAACGGATATTATGTCTCAGAGACACAGGCACCATATGCGTATATCAGAAACAGTAAAGCTGTTTACAGCTTCAATTTCAATGTATTGCCTGAAACACAGGCAAAGGCATCATTCAGTCACACATTTGTAAATGACAGAACCACAGCAAAGATTCATATCTACAAGGTAGACAAGGAATCAGGCAAGGCAGTTGCCCAGGGAGATGCAAGCCTTGAAGGTGCAGTTTATGGTCTTTATGCGAGAAACGATATCGTGCATCCAGACGGAGCAACAGGAGTTGTATTCAAAACAGGAGATCTTGTAGCAACACTTACAACAGATAAGAATGGCGAGGCAGAGGTCAATAACCTTTACCTTGGAAACTATTATGTGAAAGAAATCACTCCATCAGAGGGGTATCTTTTAGACGAAGAGGAGCACGATGTAGTTTGCGACTATGAGGGAGACCTTGTAGCAGAGGTATCAAGAAGCACAACCTCAGCAGAGCAGGTCATCAAGCAGCCATTCCAGCTTATCAAGGTATCTGACAATGGCGATGATACTGAAGCAGGCTTATTGGCAGGTGCAGAGTTCACAGCTTATTTGAAATCATCTTTACCTGTAAAGGCAGATGGAAGTTATGACTTTGACAAGGCAACTCCGGTAGTAATCGGGGAAAACGGAGCAACAACAATCACATCCGATGACAAGGGACATGCAGTTTCCATTGCAATTCCTTATGGAACTTATGTGGTAGTAGAGTCAAAGACTCCGCATAACATGAAGACAATCAAGCCATTTGAGGTAAAAATCAGCGAGAACCATCCTGACAAGCCTCAGACATGGAGAGTATTCCTTGACAGGGAGTTTACTGCAAAGCTTCGTGTAATCAAGAAGGATTCCGATACAAAGCAGACAGTACTTGTACCAAATGCAGAGTTTAAGATCTTCAATATTGATAAGAACGAATATGTAAAGCAGTACACAACTTATCCGTCAAAGGTAGAGCATACTTCATTCTTTACTGATGAGGACGGAGATTTAATCTTACCGGAGGCACTTAAAATCGGTAACTACCGCATTGAGGAAGTGTCTGCACCATTTGGATATGTTGTAAATGATAAGTATGTCAACATTGCTGTTGATACTAACACAGCATTTGAAACAGATGGTGATACAAATGATGCGATCATTACCGTGGAATATTCCGATGCCCCTGCAGTCGGAGAGCTGACTGTAGAAAAGAAGGGAGAGGTACTTGACGGATTCAAGGGAGGACTTCTTGCAAGCTCATATGAGAAAGAGTTTGTTTATAAGGAAGGCTCACTTGCAGGAGCAAAATTCAAAGTTTATGCTGCCGAGGATATTTACACAGCAGACAACCAGAAGGATGCAGGCGGAAACCGAATTAAGTATTACAGCAAGGGAGACCTTGTGACAACACTTGTAACAGGAGAGGACGGAAAGGCAACAGCTAAAAATCTTCCTCTTGGACAGTACAGAGTTGTGGAAGCATCTGCTCCATACGGATATGTATTAAATCCGAATGAGCAGAAAGTGACATTCACATATGTGGATGATAAGACACCTGTTATCAAGGAAAGCCTTACTTTCTCAGATGACAGACAGAAGCTTGATATGTCAGTGACTAAGCTTGATGCAGAAGATAACACACCGATTGCAGGTGCAGTATTTGGTCTTTATGCAGATGAGGATATCAAGAATGTAGATGGCAAGGTAATTATCGAGAAAGGCACACTTCTTGAGAAGACAACATCTGATGAGAATGGAAAGATTGCTTTTGTTAAGGATTATCCATTTGCAAAATATGTTGCAAGGGAGCTTGTAAAGCCTGCCGGATATGTGACAAATGAGGAAGCAGTAAACTTTGATACAAAATATCAGGGACAGGATGTTAAGACTGCTGTATATAACAGCGAGTATAAAAACACACCTACAACCTTTGAGTTTACAAAGACAGATATCACAAGCGGTGCAGAGCTTACAGGTGCAACACTTACTGTACTTGATAAGGATGGAAATGTGGTAGACACATGGACATCTGATGCTAAGGAAGCACATGTGATCAAGAGACTTGTAGTTGGAGAGACTTACACTCTTCGTGAGGAATTTGCTCCTTACGGATACCTCAAGGCAACTGATATCCAGTTTACAGTAGAGGACACAGGCAAAGTGCAGCATGTAGAGATGAAGGATGAAGTACCTACAGGTTCCATTGTCATCAATAAGGATGGCGAATTTGTAACAGACACTACTCTTATGAAGGGTTACTGGTATGACTTTATCTTCAATTTCTTCAAGGACAGCCTTGCAGGAGTAACTTTTGATGTATATGCAAAAGAGGATATCGTAAGTGCTGACGGACTTGACACTGTATATCATAAGGCAGGAGACAAGGTGGCAACCATCGTGACAAATGATAAGGGTATCGCAAGAATTGATGACCTTCCACTTGGCAAGTATTATCTTGTTGAGACAAAGACAATTGATGGATTTGTATTAGATGATACACCGATTGAGGCAGACCTTTCTTATATCGACCAGAACAAAAAGTTTGTATTTGCAGGAATGGATGTGACAAATGAGCGTCAGAAAGTGCAGATTACTGTAACCAAGACTGATTCAGAGACTAAGGAAGCACTTGAAGGAGCAGTATTCGGCTTATTTGCGAAAGAAGATATCGTGAACAAAGATGGCAAGGTAATCGTAAAAGCTGATACACAGATTGAGAGAACAGTAACAGGCAAGGACGGAAAGGCAGCATTTATCTCTGACCTTCCGCTTGGACAGTATTATGTCAAGGAGATTGAGGCACCAAATGGCTATGTGAAGTCTGATAAGATTTTTGATGTGGATGCTTCATATCAGGGAGATAAGGTAAAGGTTATCGAGTTTGAGGCAGCATTTGAAAATGCGCCGATCAAGGTAGAAATTTCAAAGACTGATATCACAGGCGAGAAAGAATTGCCTGGAGCAAAGCTTTCAGTTATTGATGCTGATGGAAAGCTTGTTGAGAGCTGGACATCAGAGGCAGGAAAGACTCATATGATTGAAAGACTTCCTGTTGGAAAGTACACACTTCGTGAAGAGTCAGCTCCATATGGATATAAGGTGGCAAGTGATGTAGCCTTTGAAGTAAAGGAGACAGCAGAAATCCAGAAGGTATCCATGAAGGATGAGCAGGCAGTCGGAAAGATTGTCATTGAGAAAACTGACAAAGTAACTGGAAAGCCAATCGAGGGTGTTGTATTTGAAGTAAGGGATAAGGACGGAAAGGTGCTTGATACACTCACTACTGACAAGAACGGTCATGCAGAGAGTAAAGAGCTTCCTATCTGTACTTACAATGAGGATGGTTCATTCAAGGAAGATATTCATTATACAGTAGTTGAGACAAAAGCTGCTGAAGGATATATTCTTGATGAAACAGCTCATGATGTGGTTTTAAGATATGACGATAATGCTCCAGATGTTGTTGTAACAACTCTCAAGCTTGTCAATGTACCGACAGAACCCAAGCTTCCACAGACAGGCGATAACGCTAATCCACTTCTTTACCTTGGAATCGGTGCACTTGCACTTATTACAGGTGTTGGAGTAGGACTTCGTGGAAGAAAGAAAAAGAAGAATCAGTAACAATTAAAGAACTATTAACCCGGCAGGGAATGTAAGCCTAAGACTTATGTTCCCTGTCATTTTAGTTTTACGGAGGAAACGAAAGTGGTTGGAGAAAGAATCAGATATTACAGAAAACAGCAGAAGCTGACGCTCAGGGAATTAGGAGAAAAATGTGGCTTTATGAATCGTGGGGATGTAAGGATTGCCCAGTACGAGAATGGTTCGAGAACCCCTAAGACAGGAACACTGAAAAGAATTGCTGCAGCTCTGGGAGTAGAACCGGAAGAATTGTTCTGTGAAGATTGCAGAAAATGTATGTTTTTGAAGAATTATTACAGAAAGAAAAGAGGTCATTTAATTCCGGATGAGGGGATAGATGAAGACTACAGCTACAGGAAACATGCAGATCCCGATGATGAAGGGATTTTATACGACAATTTAGATTAAGGAGGAACATCAATATGATGAATTACGAGATTTTTAAGGAAGTAGTAAAAGAAAAGTTTATGGATTATATGCCTGAGAAGTTCAAAGGAATGGAGCTTGTGGCAGAACCCGTGGAAAAGGTGAATGTGACTCTTGATGGCATCATCTTAAGAGAAGAAGGAAGGAATATTTCGCCTACGATTTATATCAATGACATGTATAAGAAGTATCAGGACTGTGGTGATCTTGAGGAAACACTTATGGCTGCATGTGACTTTATGGAAAGGGCATATGAGCAGGCTCCGGTTGTTGATGTGGACAGCATTATGAAGGATGCTAACGAGAAGATTGTATTCCAGCTCATCAATACAGAGCAGAATAAGACATTTTTGGAACAGGTGCCGCACAGAGAGTTCCAGGATCTTTCTATTGTGTATAAGGTAATAATCAGTGCAGATAAGGATGCGGTGCAGAGTTCAAAAATTACAAATGAATTTGCGAAAAGACTTGGAATGAGCGAGGAACAGCTCTTTAAGTGTGCAGCGGAAAACACAAGAAGACTCTTCCCACCTATCGTTCGTAGCATGAATGACATTATGAGAGAAATGTTTGCAAGAGATGGGATGCCACAGGAGATTGCAGATATGATGATAGCCGAGATTCCACCGGAGCAGACGATGTGGGTGATTTCCAATGAAAAGGGTATCAATGGTGCAGCATCCATGCTTTATGAGAATGAGCTTCATGAGCTGGCAGAGAGTTTAGAGAGTGACCTTTATATTCTCCCTTCGAGCGTGCATGAGGTTATTGCAGTATCTTCAGATATGGGAAGCCCTGAGATGCTTGCACAGATGGTAGTCGAGGTAAATATGCAGGAGGTGTCTTTGGACGAGAGACTTTCCAATCAGGTATATCACTATGATAAGGATTTAAGAAAACTCACACTTGCAACTGATACACCTAACAAGAGACTTGATGGTATCGTTGCAGAACCTCCCCTTGTATATGATGCGAAGGAAAAGTCCAGATAGGAGGCAGTTATGGAGCAGGAACTTACAATGGAAGAACTCATTGCTCTCATAAACAGCCAGAAAGGTGACTTTGTTATCCGTGTCGAGTTTGGAGAGGAGGCGGTGTCTGATGCCAAAGAAGAATGACTTCAAGCTTGATGTGGTTTCGGTAAGACTTGTAAAGGATGCTCCGATTTATTCGGAGCACACCTTTAATAATCCGGCGGATATAGCTGCTGTCATGGGAGACTGTATGTGCCAGTTTGACAGGGAAGTAGTGTGTGTGGTCAATCTAAGGTCAGATTTAAAACCTATCAATGTGCATTTTGCAAGTGTTGGCTCTTTAAATGAGGCAATGGCACATCCGAGAGAACTGTTTAAATCAAGTATCTTAAGCAATGCTGCAAGCATGATGTTAATCCATTGTCATCCATCTGGGAATGTATTCCCAAGCAAGGCAGACACGATGATGACAGACCGCATGAACAAGCTGTGTGAACTGATGGGAATACCGCTCATTGACCATATCATAGTTGGTGGAGACAATCATGAATTTTTCAGTTTCAGGGAAAAAGGCATGATTGATAATCCTAAGATTACCTTGAGCACTGATTACCGGACACTTGATATCAAGTCACCGCTTGTAGCAGAGCAGGGAAAGGCAAGGTGAAAGCATGGATGGAAGATTTACGGATGAAGAGCTTGCCATAGCAAAGAGTGTTGACCTGTGTGCAGTTGCAGAAAGCCTTGGGTATACAGTAAAGAGGATTGGCAAATACCACACTTTAAAGGAGATGGATTCCATCCGTATCTATAACAGAAGCCATTGGTACAGATGGTCAAGGCAGTTTGATAAAGGCAACAATGGCGGTTCACAGATAGATTTCTTACGCGTATTTTGTGGAATGAGTGTAAAAGAGGCTGTATTCTGGCTTCTGGATTTTGCAGGGTACAGAAGAATTGAGAAGCTTGTAAAGCAGCCTCTTGTTCATCAGGTAGCGAAAAAGCAGGCTGAGGAGAGAAAGCCGTTTGTACTACCAGGACCGGCAGGAGATAATTCCTATCTTATTTCATATCTGAATCAGGAGAGAGGAATCAGCAGGGCAGTCATAGATCTGTTTTTAAAAGAAGGACTGATTTATGAGAGCAGGCATTACCATAATGTCGTTTTCAAGGGAAACGATAAGAATGGAGTGACAAGGTTTGCAAGTATGCGTGGAGTGTTTGATAAGCAGGGCAAGCCATTCAAGTGTGATGTCACAGGCAATGATAAGAACTATGGATTTAATGTGGTAAATGAAAACAGTACAGAGCTTGTAGTATTTGAGGCTGCAATCGACCTTATGAGTTATGTGGATATTTTCACAGATTATGAATCGAATAAGCTGGCACTTGGGATGCTTGCAGATGCCCCACTTGAGACTTTTCTTCGGGAACATCCGCAGATTACTTCCATCCGGTTCTGCCTTGATGGAGATGAGCCGGGGAGAAAAGCAGCAGCTGAACTTATGAGAAAGTATTATGAGCTTGGATATGAGGTAGAAGACTGTCCGCCACCTGCCGGATATAAGGATTACAACGAGTGGCTTGTAGCGGCAAAGCTTAATCTGAACAGGATGAATAAGCGAGCAGATGAACCAGTCAGGGCATGAGAAACCGGATTTTGATGTGTGGGGGCAGAAAGCGCCCCCAAAACAGCAAAGTGGGGGCAGAAAGCGCCCCCAAAATGTCAAAGTGGGGGCGAAAAGCGCCCCCGCAATTCAGACACGACAAAATCCGGATGAAAGTAAATATAAAAGTGGGGGCAGAAAGCGCCCCCAAAATAACAAAATGGGGGCAGAAAGCGCCCACAAAGTAGCAAAGTGGGGGCAAAAAGCGCCCCCACTTTCATAAACAGAGGGTTTTAGGGAGATTTTCTCCCTAACTAGATGGCATTAGGACAGAGATGTCTCTAATGCGTATCTAGCAGACGCCGGGGACTAACCGGAGACTGGAGTTTTGGTGAATATTTACTAAACACGGATAAGGAGGTGCAAGGAAGCAATGGATGCAGAAGTTACGCTATTTTCAAAACCAGAAGAACTGATTGCCTGGGCAGACACATTTGATATCTTACTTAACCCTTCGATAGAAGATGCTGCAATATTGCTTAACTATATGGAAGGTCATGATTATGCTATTGGCATAGATTCTGATGGGAAGATGTACAGACAGGATGTAGCTGAGGAGAATGGTGAAATAGAACCATACCCGATAGATGATGTTATAGATACTGTTTGTGAATGGAATTATGAACTGATACTTGATGCTGATGCACATAGGAATGATCCAAAGGATTTTAAAGATTACAGTGAGTATCAGGATAAGTATGACAGTTTGAAAGCAGATGAAAAGAGGCTGGACAGATTGTTTGAAAAGACCTGTTATGCAAAGGAGATTGATGAAATGGCAGCTGCATTGGTGGAATCATTCATTAGTCATCTAAGTAGCAGGGATGATTTGGAAAAAGCTGCGGTGACAGTTGCAGAAGGAATTAAGGATTATAGTACGGATAAGAGAGGAAGGTGAGTCTATGGCAGATAAAGTTCATTGTATTAGGAAAACACTAAGACTAATGCCAGAGGAAGCCAAGATGCTTGCAAAAAAGGCATGTGATAATGGAATGAATGAGGCTGAGTATATCCGTCTTCTTATCAGTCAGAAACCAAATGATTATCCGGAAGTAAGGAAGATTCTGAAGGAACTCATTAATGAAGTTAACAGAATTGGAATAAATATCAATCAGATAGTATTTAACAATAATGCCGGGCTGTATTCCAAGGAAGATAAGACACAGCTGATAGCTTATATGCGAAAACTGAATCAGAAGGTAGATGAGGCGGTGGTAAAGATTGGCAATCAGTAAAATCCTTAATATGAAGGATTGTGGTGGGCATTTTCACGGAAAACATCTGAAGAGATCTCTTGATTATGTGATGAATCCGGAGAAAACACAGGATGGAAGACTCGTTGGTGCAATCAACTGTCAGGTCGATTCTGCATTTGAACAGATGAAAGCTACAAAACGGAAGTTTGGAAAAGTTGATAAAAGGCAGGGATACCATATCATTCTCTCATTTAAGGAAGATGAAGTGAATCCTGATACGGCATTTGAGATAACCCGCAGATTCGTGGAAGAGTATCTTGGAAAATCATATGAGGCAGTATATGTGGTGCATGATAATACAGCACATGTTCATTCACACATTGTATTTAACAGTGTGAGTTTTGTGGATGGGAAAAAGTACCGCTATGAAAAAGGAGACTGGGCAAAGTATATCCAGCCAATCACGAATAAGCTGTGTCAGGAATATGGTCTTTCAATCATTGATGTTGATGATGGCAGTAAGGAAAAAGAGCATGAAAGCTATAAGGACTGGAGCGAATATCGTGAAGGCAGTTTTGTATGGGCAGATATGATTAAGAGAGACCTGGATTCCTGCATACTGCAGGCAGGAAATTATGAGCAGTTTCTGGAGCTGTTATCTGACAAAGGATATGAGGTCAAGCAGGGAAAGTATCTGGCGGTAAAGCCACAAGGAATGACGAGATTTCGCAGATGTAAGACATTAGGTAACATGTATTCTGATGAGGCAATCCGGGAAAGGATAGAAAAAGAGGATATTTCATTTTACCGGGAACAGCAGAAAGAAGTACAACCGGTTCTTTGTAAGTGTAAGGTGAGAAGATACCGAAGGGCAAAGATGTCGGGGCTTCAAAAGAGATACTATGCAAAGCTATACCGGATAGGAAAGCTGAAAAAGAAGCCATACAGTCAGGTATGGAAGTATAAGGATGATATCCGTAAGATGCATAAACTGCAGGAGGAGTATTTGTTCCTTGTAAATCATGACATTCATTCAGCAGAGGAGCTTGTCAGTGTAATCAGCTCATTGACAGATAAAAGAAAAGAAGTTTCAGCAGAAAAAAGCCGCATTTATAAGGCTAGGGAGAGAAGTCGAGAACTTTTTGATATAGCAGATGATATGAAAGAGTTAGAACCTGCTGAGAAGTCTTTCCTCCAGGGAGATGAATTTTTTACGGATGAGCATCTGCAATGGGAAACTTTGAAACAGAAGCTTTTATCACAGGGATATAGCCTTGAAGAGGTGGAAGCACTGCGTAAACATTATAAAGAGGAGTATTCCAAAGCATGTGCAAAAGAAAGGGCAGTATTCAAAGAGTTGAATATTGGTAAATCTATATGGAAGAGTCTTATTCCATACAGCGTATCAGATGGAAAAGATGCACAGTACAACAAAGAGACAATACGAGACAGGAAAGAACAGCCAGAACGTTAGGCTGTTTTTTTAGTAGTTAGGAGGCATATATGGAAGAAAACAGAGAACCGCTTAGTGCGATAGCAATCGAGAAAAAATTGCAGCTTCTCCGAAATAAGCATTTTAGTGAAGATACGATTGCTCTTGTAAAAAGTGATTATGAATATGGGCTGAAAGAGGAGGAGATCAGCCTTTATCTCAATAAGTCATACGACATTGAACAGATGAAGATTTTATCGGAATGTCTGCACAAGGATGTTCCAAAAGATGTGATTGATATTATCAAGAATACCAAGTATTCGGTTCATCAGATGCAGGTGTCCCTTGAATTTTATGAAAAGGGTGTACCTGTTCAGACAATTAAGGAGGTTATGGACAAAGGGGAAAAACCTATTACCATGCGACGGTTATATGAGGAAGTTCTGGAACAGCTGAATAAAGTCAAGAAACAGATTCCAGAAGAGTCTGAGTATGTGAAAGCACTAATTTCTCAGATGGATGAAGTAGTTGCAAAGATCAATCATCAGAATGAAAGGTATGATGCCCTGAATAAGAAGCTTTCTGAAATAGAGACTTCCAAAGATGATGAGGGAGTCAGGGAGCGTCTGGTCAAGGAGAACCAGGATAAGGATGCTCTTATCAACAGTCAGCAGAATGAACTGAATAAGGCAAGCAGTACGATTGCAAGGCTCAGGGATGATATTGAGAAAAAGGATAAGGAGATGAAGCGTATGGGAGACAGAATAGAGTCATTGGAAGATAAAATCATAAGTGTTGCCACAGAGAATAAGAAAGAGGCAGAAAGTAAGGCAGAGCCGCAGGAAATCCAGTCCGTATCACAGGCAGATAAAAAGATGGTAGATACAGTTGCAGTTCCTCAGAATATGCAGGCTGTGGCAAACGGGATTCCGGTCTATTATCAGATTCCGGTAGTTGATGGTACCGGAAATGTGGTGCAGAGACTTCCGATTGAGAGAAGTGTGAGAAAGAGCAGCAACAGCGGAGTGGCGAGCCTTTTTGCAAGACTGTCATTTAAGAAAAAGTCAAGGGCAGATATTGTAAAGCTGGTTGCATCGGGAGACCTTGTTCCGGCGCAGCTTGTGCAGATTAAGAGTGCAATAGAAAAGGGACTTACTGAGTCACAGCTTGTAGAGCTTATAAACAACAACATTTCAGCGGAAAAGATGAAGGAGATCATTGAGATTGCTGTGCTTGAAAACAGCATGGCAGATTAGGAGGAACTTATGAATTTAGCAGTAGTAAATGAAGCAGTAACAGAGATGAATGGTGTGGAGCATCAGTTTACAGAGGAAGAGAAAAACTTTGTTGTCCAGTTCGCATTCAGAAGCGGCAGCAAGGAAGATACGATTTCTCTTATTGAAGCTTTGGCACATTCAGCGGATAAGGCTGAGTCGGACGAGATTATGGTCACATACAGGTCTAAATATGATATGAAGCCTGCATGGGTGGAACAGGTGGAAAACCTGCTTGTGGCACTTGAAATATACCGTATCGAGGAGGAAAAAGCAATCAATCATCTGGCAGATATTTTGACTGCTTATGGTATTGATGTATCAGCCGAGGAGATCCGTACTACAGAGACAGAAACACTTAAAACAACAGTCAGAGAGAAAGTGGAGGTGCGATAATGGCAGAAGAGATTCAGGAAGCGGTGCAGATTATCCGTGTTGCTTATGATGGCATTGAGATTGCCATGAAGGTAGGAAGTGGCGGAATAGCTGCCATGCAGAAGGCAATAGATTTCTTAAAAGGGATGCTTGATTATGAGAAGTCACTTGGCAAGACATCCATGAGAAAGCTGCTCTTAAAGGGTGGAGATTTACAGGTATTGCAGTTTAATACCGAAGATATGAAAAAGGTTGAAAAGATGGCAAAGAAGTATGGAATACTCTATTCAGTACTTCCGGACTGCAACCGGAAAGACGGATTGAGTGAGGTAATCTTTCATACAGAGGCAGTTCCACGTGCGAATATGATGATACAGAAGCTCAAGTTTGGTAAGATTGCCACATTTGACGATTATCTGAAGAATGGAGATGAAAAGTCCCTCGGAAAGCTGATGGATTTTTTGAAGAAACAGCAGGGAAACGAGAAAAGCCACACGATAGAAGGGGATAGGGTTAATACCGCTATTGACGGACTGATTGAGAAGGTCGGAATGTTTGCAATGGAAAAGAAAGCTATCAGTGTGGATCAGGTCAAGGAGAATTTCAGTATCAATGGTGAGCAGGCTGAAAGTGTTATCAAACAGCTAGAGACAATCGGTGTGCTTGGAAAGAAAAATGAGGATGGCACCCATACAGTCATGATGGACAAGGATGCATTTATCAATCGTGTCAGAGGCTATCAGGACCTTGCTGAGAGAATGAGGGCAGTTGCAGCATCAAAGAATGCGAACTTATCAGATGTGACTATCAGTAAGAAGCTGATTATCGAAGAGAATGACCATGCTGTTAAGACAAGAGTGCCCGGCACATGGGGAGAAGAGGCAAGATATGTATGGCTCCGTAAGGAAAACATCATGGAGATTCATGGTGGAAAGACAATGCTTACCTTCCTTGATTCAACCAAGGATTATAAGCTCTACGATGAGCAGAATCGTGTGGTGACAACCCAGAAAGGAACCGAGCTTTATACTCACTACGACAAGGTGGAGTCATCTGTCAGGGAGCGTTACGAGAAAGTGCAGAAGCAGCAGAAAAAGACAGCACAGAAGAAAACTGTTACCACAAAGAAAGCGAGGTAGCAGCTTATGCAGACAACAAAGAAAAAGCCTTCACTGATATTCATTCTTGTGGGTGCAGTGTTAGCAGGGTATCTTGGTTATCTGATAAATGGTGCGTGGACGGAAGGGATTGCCTTTAATGAATTTATGGACAGATTCAATGAAGTATGTGCTGTTCCCTTTGCCAACTATTACAATTCCAATACAGTAAAAGCAGTAGCCATTGCATTAGGTATCTATGCGATGGCTATTGTCATGTATTACACCAGTCAGAGAAACTATATGCCCGGTAAGGAATTTGGTACGGCAAGATTTGAAAATCCGAAGCAGGTCAATAAGATACTTGCAGATAAGGATGAAACCTTCAACCGGATACTCAGCCAGAATGTGAAGATGTCGCTGGATTTCAGAAGGCTCAAGCTCAATGGAAATATCCTTATCTGTGGTGGTTCCGGAGCAGGAAAAACATTTTATGAAGTAAAGCCGAATCTGATGCAGATGCCGCATAACTGTTCCTTTATCTGTACCGATCCAAAGGGAGAAATCCTTAGAAGCTGCGGGCAGATGTTAAAAAATAACGGATATAACCTGAAAGTCATTAATCTGTTAGAGATGGATAAATCAGACTGTTACAATCCATTTTCCTATATCAGAGAGGAAACAGATGTGGTCAAGCTGATTACAAACCTTATCAGCAATACGACACCAAAGGGAGCGACACCAAGTGATCCGTTCTGGGAAAAAGCGGAAGGATTGTTCTTACAGGCTATCTTTTATTATGTGTGGCTGGAGGTACAGCCGGCAAAGAGAAACTTTGAGACAGTACTTAAACTTCTTGGAGAGGCAGAGGTTACAGAGCAGGGGAAGGCATCAAAGCTGGATGTGCGTATGAAGTTTTTAGAGGAAAGTTCCCCACTCGGAGCCAATCATCCGGCAGTAAAGCAGTACAACAAATGTATGAGAGGTGCAGGAGATACCGTCCGTTCCATTATCATCAGTGCCAACTCAAGACTTGCATTTCTTGAAAATAAGCAGGTTTTACGATTACTCTCCAAAGATGAGCTTAATCTGTCCAATATCGGTATTGGTGTAAACGGAGATGGGGAGACAAAGACAGCACTCTTTTGTGTAATCCCGGATAGTGACAAATCCTATAACTTTATTATCGGTATGTTATATACGCAGATATTTCAGGAATTGTACTATCAGGCAGACTTTAATTGTGGTGGAAGGCTGCCAATCCATGTGACATTTATGTTAGATGAATTTGCGAATGTCGCATTGCCAGATGACTTCTGTTCACTGTTATCGACAATGCGAAGCCGTGAGATTTCAAGTATTATCATTATTCAGAACTTTGCCCAGTTAAAAGCACTTTTTAAAGATACCTGGGAGACAATTCCCGGCAACTGCGATACGTTCATCTATCTCGGTGGAAACGAGCAGAGTACGCATAAGTATGTGTCAGAGCTGCTTGGAAAAGGTACGATTGATAAGAAGTCAAGTGGAGAGACAAAGGGCAGACAGGGAAGCTCTTCAAGAAACTATGATGTATTAGGCAGAGAATTGTTTACACCCGATGAAGTCAGAAAGCTGGATAATAAGAAATGTATTATCTTTATCCGTGGTTTTGATCCTATCATGGACAATAAGTTCATACCGTTCAATCATCCGATGTTTAACAAGACAGCAGATGGCAAGGGAGAGCCTTATGTTCATCAGATAAGGGGAGCAGATAATCTTATCGGTCCGCCATTTGAGATTCTTTCAGACAAGGCAGTTAAGTATTATGAAAAGCTGAGGGATAAGGGCGAGAATGTGTATATAGATTCTCTTACCTATGAGCAGTTTATGATGCTTGGTGATGCGGAGTTAAGCAGAAGATTCTCCATGCAGGATGAGGCAGAGCAGAAAGCAAAGATTGACAGGGAGCAGGCAAATGAGCTTGAGTATGTCGATGAGTCACAGAAGTCTGATACTACAGAATGTGCTAACTCTTCTAATGGAAGTGCTGGTACTAAGCCTGTAAGGAATCCTGAGAGGGAAAAGCCTAAGTGGGAGGATACAATCACAAACCGAATGCTGCACTGGTCATATACACCGGAGCAGAAAGAGGAAGTGAAGAAGGCACTTGCGGCAGGAGTTCCGAAGGCAACGATTCTTACTTACTTTTATCCGGAGGTTACTGTGGAGAAGATGAGTTCATATCGAAAGAAGCAGTAATGTTTTTAGATATATTACAGAGTATATGATATAATTTGCTCACATGGTATGCTTCAGCTTATTGGACTACTAACATGTGAGCAGTTACAAAAGACAGAAATTATTGTATATTGGAGGTACAGGATGAATACGGAAAAGACTTTTGCAGATAGATTAAAAGAGTTGCGTAATATACGAAACTATACACAGGAAGAGCTGGGTAAGATAACAAATATATCTGTTCAGAGTATACGACGTTATGAACAAGGTAGACTCAATGAAGAGCCAAGTGCGTATAATCTTTTACAACTAGCAAAGGCACTAGATGTAACACCTGAATATTTATTGATAGGAGATAATAATATGACAAGTTACACGGAGGCAATTAAGAGAGAATTGAAGCAACTTAATGACTATAGACAAATATCTGAAATTAAAGAAACCGAGTTGAATTCCACGATTTTATCACATCTTGAGATGAGTAATGATTTAGTAGATGCTGTAAAGACGGATTGGAATGCAAAAGGCATATTTAAGAGGATAGAGAAAGAGGAAGATAAACAGATTGTGGTAGACAGTTATTGTACAAGACCTTATGTACAGGATGTCATATTACGATATTGCCAGAATAGATCTATATTTAAGACAAAGTTTGCAATAATTGATGGAATGCTTTTAGAATAAAGCAAATTTGAGAGTAAATTAGCACTTTAGCCATATGGTTAAGGTGCTTTTTTTCATACCTTGAAAGGAGATGGTCACAGCAAAAACGCATCGGGGAAAGCCCGATTAACCAGTACAACAGGCATTGCCTGATTATCATAGAGTAACTATCAACAGGACAGAAAGGAATGCATATATTCCGTTCGGAAAGCTAGCCGGATTGGAATATGTGTATTCCTTTCTGGCTTTTTCCGCTTCTGTCACTTCAAAAAAGGAGATTAAACAACATGAGAAAAGAACAGGTTATTTCAACAACAAACAACAATCAGATGGAGGAGAAAGGCATGAAGAGTAGATTCATTCACTTAAAAAAGAGATTCGTTCCGGCATTATCCGGGGCACTTATGGGAGTAATGCTTATGAGCACTACTTGTTTTGCAGCAGGTACAGGTACTTCCGCAGTAACACAGCCGCTTGAGAACTTAAAGACACTTATCATTGCAGTCATTGGTGCGGTCGGTGTCATCATTCTTGCAAAGAATGTTATGGAGTTCGCACAAGCCTATCAGCAGCAGGATTCATCTACCATGAACTCCGCTCTGAAAGGAATTGTGGCAGGTGTCATGATGGCTGGTATTTCAACAGTACTGACATTCTTAGGCTTCTAAGATGGGGGAAAAAGTTCCCCTTTTAGTAAAAGGAAAGAGGTGAATAACAAGTATGGATATTTTTAAGCTTGGAGACAAGATCCTTGCACTTCTTGAGGCGGTGTTTGGGTTTTGGAACAATCAGATATCCCTGGTCTTTGCAATGCTTGGACAGTCACCGGTCAGTTTCAAGGGCGGAGGTCCCTGGGCAGTCATTGAGGGTATAGAGCCGGTCTTTGTAGCGGTCGGCTCATCCCTCGTTGTGCTGTTCTTTGTTATCGGTTTCTGCTCGGAAAGCATAGATGTAAAAGATGAGATGAGGTTTGAATCAATCCTGCGTATGCTTATCCGACTGGGACTTGCAGAATGGTTTGTTGCAAATAATGTCACGATTATGAAAGCATTTTTTACTTCCATAGGAAATCTGGTGGGACTTATATCTGCCGGGACAACGACGCAGCTTGCCATTGACAGTACACAGGCAGACATCATTAAGGGACTCGGATTTGGTGAAAGTCTGGTAATGCTGATACTTACAGCTTTGCTTGCAATCATCATTATTATCTGTGGATTTTTCATCATCTACACAGTGTATTTCAGGTTCTTAAAGATTCTGATTATTGTGCCGCTTGGTGCGATTGCCTGCTCCACGATGGCAGGAAACAGAATGGTCAGTCATACAATGGCTACCTACTGTAAATATTTCTTGTCATGTGTGTTTGAGGCAGTAACGATGGCACTTGCGATTGTGGTATGTAATGCATTTATCAATGCAGGACTTCCGGCATTTACAGGAAGTTATGCTGACTGGGCACAGACACTTATATATCTGTGTGAAATGACATTTACGATAGCAATGACTGTTGGAAGCGTGAAGGGTGCACAGACACTTACGAGCAAGGCATTTGGATTATAGAAGGAGGCAGAAATGGATAATGAAAAGAAACAGGTTACTTATAATTCAAGTATAACCGGAGAAACGCAGGTGACATTTGATATCCAGCAGTATATGAATAACAGGGCAATGTTTATTGGTCTTATGTGTAATGAAGATGGATATGAGGAACCTTTTGGGGATGTGACTGTGAATTTGTCGGTTGCAGCACCAAATTACTGCGGATATCTGAATGTGAATGACATGCCGGATATTGAAAAGTTTATTACAGACAATGACATTGGAGAGTTTACGGGATTTACGCAAAGGAGCGGTTTCTGCGAATATCCACTTTATCTGTTCAATGTAGATAAGCTTAGGGAATTGTGTCCGGATGGAATGGATAAGTATGAGGCAAATATTGGAATGACAAGAAAGCCGGAGACAAAGGATTTATCAAGATAGGAGGCAGGGACAATGGTAATCGAAGTAAACAAGGATATTGACCGCTATCAGGAATCGGTTGCGATGGGACTTACTGCAAGGCAGCTTATATTTTCCATTGCAAGCGTAGTGGTCGGTGGCGGTATTGTCCTTCTTCTTTACAAGTATATCGGTCTTACGGGTTCTGCTTATGTGGCAATTCCCTGTGTGGCACCGATTGCTCTCGGTGGTTTCTATTCCTTTAATGGGATGAATTTCTACGAGTATATGGGAAAGAAACTGCATTTTATGTTTGGCAACAGGGCACTTACTTATGTGTCAACAGAGGGAGAGCCTGCAATAAAGCAGTTAGAAGCAGAGCAGAATGAACAGGTAAAGAAGAAAGGCAGAAAGGCTGAACCGGAGACTGTAACAGCTGATTCGGCTGTAAAGAAGCAGGAGGAGTTTGAAGCGATGAAGAAAAAGACGAGAAACATGCTGCTTGGACTTGTCGCAGTCATTGTGGCGGCAGCAGCTGGTATTGCAGCATATAAGGCAATGCATTAGAAACGAATAGTATCTGACCGCAAGGTCGGGAACACAGCCCGCAGGGTGAAGTTCCCGGCGGGCTTTCATTATAAGAAAGCGAGGTTAGAGACATGGGTTTATTTACAGACGGATTTAAGTTATTAAAGAAGGCGAGTGAGCCTTTGTATAAGACACCTAAATCCATTCAGGAAACCATAGAGATTATGGCGGTGGCTGAAAACGGCATTTTTGAAGTAAGCAAAAATAAGTATTCCAAATGCTACCGCTTTTGCGACATCAATTACACGACAGCAACCGAGGATGAGCAGATCGGTATTTTCGAGAGATACTGTAAGTTCTTAAATTCGCTGGACTGTAATTATAAGATTACGATCAACAATAAGAACAAAAACATGGATGAACTCCGTGACAAGGTTCTGATTGCTGAGAAAAACGATGGCTTCAATAATTATAGAAGAATCTACAATGACATCATTGAGGAGAAGATTATTGAGGGCAGACAGGGGATTGAGCAGGAGAGATACCTGACAATCACGATTGAGAGAAAGAATTTCGAGGAGGCAAAGGCACAGTTTGCAACCCTTGAGGCAACGATACACAAGGCTTTCATTGAGCTTGGTGCGGAGATTGTACCACTTAATGGCAATGAGAGACTGAAAGTGCTCTATGACTATTATCATCTTGGAGATGAGGGCAGCTTTGATTTTGATATCAAAAAGGCAAAGAAGGTCGGGGCAGATTTTAGAAATGATCTGTGCAATGGGATGGTGAAATATTTCCCAGACCATTTTGAGGATGAGAGTAAATTCTGCAAGGCGCTTTTCATCAAAAAGTATCCGAGCAGTTTGTCAGACAGATTCATCAATGAGATTACTTCCCTTCCGGTTCATTCCATCACGAGTATTGATGTGGTGCCCGTACCAAAGGATCTGACTACAAAGGTGCTTCAGAAGAAATACCTTGGTATTGAGTCGGATATCATTAAGCAGCAGAGAGTCCGTAATAAGAATAACGACTTTTCTACGGAAATCTCATATGCCAAGAGGACGGAGAAAAAGGAGATTGAGGAAATCATGGATGATGTCCGTGAGAATGACCAGTGCCTTTTCTTTGTGGGAGTAACCATTATTCTTATGGCAGAAAGCAAGAAGGAGCTTGAGAGTGTATGTGAGACAGTAGAGACTATCGGAAAGCGTAACAGCTGCACGATTGATACACACTATTTAAAGCAGAGGGAGGCACTCAACACAGCACTTCCGATTGGTGTAAGACAGGTGGAGACAATGCGTACACTTCTTACCCAGTCACTTGCGGTGCTTATGCCATTTAATGTGCAGGAATTAAATAACAGCACAGGAAACTATTATGGCATCAACCAGATCAGCAAGAATGTGAATATCGGTAACAGAAAGAAGCTCATCAATGGAAATGGCTTTGTATTTGGTGTGCCGGGTTCCGGTAAATCCTTCTTCTGCAAGATGGAAATGGGCAGCGTATTCTTGTCGGGAGATGATGAAATAATCGTCATAGATCCAATGAACGAATACTTTGATATTGCTGAGACTTATGGTGGAACAGTGGTAAATATGTCCACCTACACGGATAACTATGTGAATCCGCTGGAGATGGATGTATGGAGCCTTGATCCGAATGATTCCAAGGGAATGGTAAGAGAAAAGGGCGAGTTCATGCTTGGTCTTTGTGAGCAGTGCATCGGTGACAGCTTAAATTCAAGACAGAAGTCAATCATTGACCGCTGTGTGAGAAAACTGTATATCGACATTGCAAGGAGCAAAGAGAAGTATATCCCGGTAATGAGTGATTTTTACGATATTCTCATGGCACAGCCGGAGGACGAGGCAAAAGACATTGCATTGTCTTTGGAACTTTTTGTAAATGGTTCGCTTAACATCTTCAACCACCAGACAAATGTGGATGTGGATAATAGATTTACAGTCTATGGCATCAGGGACTTAGGTACAGAGCTTAGTCCTATCACAATGCTTGTTATGATGGAGTCCATTCAGAACAGGATTGTTGAGAATGGTAAGCGAGGCAAGGCAACATGGCTCTATATTGATGAGTTCCATGTCCTGCTTAATTCGGAGTATTCTGCAAAATATCTGCAGCAGCTCTGGAAGAAGGTAAGAAAGCAGGGAGGTCTTTGTACCGGTATCACGCAGAATGTCGTCGATCTGTTGCAGAATTACACAGCAACCACAATGCTTGCAAACTCAGAGTTTGTGGCACTTTTAAAGCAGGCGAATACAGACAGTTCCAAGATGGCAGAGGTTATCGGAGTATCAGAGGCACAGCTTAGATTTGTAACCAATACCGCATCGGGAATGGGACTTATCAAGTGTGGCTCGGTGGTGATTCCGTTTGATAATCAGATTAGTAAGGATACAGATTTGTACAGGCTGTATAATACCAACATTCATGAGAAGATTGCGGAACAGAAGAAAAAAGAAGCAATGCTGCAGTGATAACAGATGAATTTTTATAGAATCTATAGTATAATCAAGAGGTCGGATGAATGTCCGACCTTGATGATAATAAATTAGATATTCCCTATTTTAAAGAAAAAAGCATATAAGATTCGATATGAAAAATAAGTAAGGAAGCAGTTCTAAAATGTATCATTTGTACCGGAGAACATGTGGCTGGATTTTAAGATATGCATATCGTACACTTTGACGAGAATATGTTGATTGGGGATGCAGCGGATCTGGATGCATTTATGGAAATGTATGGTGTGGAAACAATTTCCAAGGAATATTTGTAATTATTAGGGAAAAGAAACTTTGAAGTTGACGGAGGAATTTAACAGTGAGTATTAGGACAATTATGATATTTCCAGAGTTTGAAGAAATGGAAATAATAGAAGAGATAAGAGAAAAATACGACCCTTTGGCTCATTTGGTACGTCCACATATTACTATTGTATTTCCTTTTGAAAATCAGATGAGCAACAAGGATATAGCTGATATTTTGGCAGACAGATTAATAACTATACCCCCATTTGAGTTAGTATTAAATGGAATTAGCAAACATGAAGATAGATTTGGCAATTATTTATTTTTAAATGTAAAAAAAGGAAGTTCAGAAATATGTACAATTCATAACATATTATATGATAATGAATTTTGTGAACATAATTTAGGGTTAAGTTATAAGCCCCATATGACAGTAGGTAAATTACCAACAGTAGAAGCATTGAATGTTGCTTACGAAAATGTGAAAGAAATTAACAGAGACTTTAAAACTGTTGTGAATAAGATATCAGTTGAAATGATTGGAGAAAATGAAGAGTCCATAATTATCATAGAACAGAATTTGTCCTAGTTATGCACGCGAAACTTCCAGTTTTATGTTGCTTTTAATAATTGAATATTGAATGATTTTACATAGCCGTTAAGGAGTAATTTTTGCTCCCTAGCGGCTTATTTTATTTTTCAAAGTAGGAGGTGAGAAAATTGAAAATTAGAAAGGTTGATGAAAAACCGATGGTCATTCACACCAAGGAGAAAGCTAAGATTCATGCCCACGAGCCAAAGGGAGCCAAGATTAAAGGCAGCAACATCTATACAGTAGAAAGAGGTCCTAAGACTATCAGTGCAAAGGTATCTGATGATAAAAAGAAGTCCTATCGCAAGAGTACCATTCATCAGTCAGAGCCGAAGAATAGGGGACTATCAAGATTCAAGCGAAACTATAGAGAATCAAACGCTTCCATCAAGACCAAGAACACTAATCTTCACATAGCAGGAAGAACAGGTGCACTTGCAGCCGGAGCAGTAACAGAGCAGGTGGAAGGCGGGCAGGAGGTATCGCAGGCAGCATATCTTGCATATGAAGCAAGCCGACCTATTACCGGAACTGCTTCTAAGGGTGCAGCACTTTTCAGGAAAAAGGCGGCAGCCGAGGCAAGGAAGCGTATCAAGAAGGTAGATGCAGGAAAGAAGCTGGCAAAAAAGACAGCAAAGAAAGCTGCCAAAAATACAGCCAAGGCAGTAGCTAAAGAGACGGCAAAAGAAACAGCCAAGACTACTGCCAAGGTTGCAACAAAAACTGCTACAAAGGCAGCTGCTACGGCGGCAGGAACAGCGGTTGCACCGGGAGTTGGTACTGCAATCGGCATGGCAGCCGGATATGCTGCAGGTGTGTCCATAGAGGTCAAGGATGAAAAGATGACCAACCGGAGCAGGAAGATAAAGTACTTTCTGGATAAGATGAAAGCACAGGAGAATCAGACGGATAGCGTGGCAAAGCTGGTAAAGGATCTGATTGTGCGAAAAGCGATTACCTGGGTAAAGGCAGCTGCACCGATTATAGGATTGGTGCTTTTATTACTTGTTCTTGTAGTTGCCATGATTGCTGTTCCGGTTATAGCGGTGATAGCAATCCTTTACAATTCTCCATTTGCTTTATTCCTGCCACAACTTGAATCAGGAGATACAGTACAGACAGTAACGAGTGCCTATGTGCAGGAGTTTAACCGGGATGTGAACACGAAAGTGAATGAACATACCGGATATGACCTTGGAGAGCTTGTCTATGTGGATTATGAAGGTATGGAAGAAAACCCAAGCAATTACTATGACATCATGGCTGTCTATATGGTCAAGCATGGTGTCGGAGATACTGCAACAGTCATGAATGACACTTCAAAAGGCTGGCTGCAGGCAGTAGTAAATGATATGTGTTCATACACCACAAGCACCGGAACAAAGGATGTGGAAGAAACAGATGCAGACGGAAATGTGACTACTGTCACGAAGTCTGTTCTGTATGTGAATGTAACGCTGAAATCGTACAGGGATATGATTTCAGTCTATGGGTTTAACTCTGATCATGTGGAAATGCTTGAGCAGATCATGAGTCCAGAGTTTATGGGACAGCTTGGATATGCAGGAAGCGGAAGTGGCGACGGAGGCGGAAGTCCGGGAGTAAGCTCCATGACTGAGGATGAAATCAATGCCATCCTAAACGAAATTACAGACAGCAGGCAGAAAACAGTCTGCTCCTATGCACTACACAGAGTTGGTTTTCCTTATAGTCAGGATTTAAGAGACAGCGGTAACTATTATGACTGCAGCTCCTTAGCCTATTATTCGTGGAAGGATGCAGGTGTGGATATTAGTTACGGCGGTGCAACCACGGCGGCAGCGGAGGCACAGGGACTGGATGAAGCCGGAAATACTGTCTCCTTTGATGAGTTACAGCCGGGAGACCTTATCTTTTATAGTTTCACAGGCAACGGAAGATATAAGAACATCAGCCATGTGGCAGTTTATGTCGGAAATGGCAAGGTGGTAGAGGCACTTAATGAAAATCTTGGTGTGGTTTACCGGGATGTGGCAAGCACAGGAAAGATTGTTGTGATAGGAAGACCATAACAGGAAATTTGCAGAGAGGGCATAGTCCCTCTCTGAGACTGGAGGTAAGAATGGATTTAAAAGATATGATACTGGTAACAGAAAACGACAGGGGAACAGAGACAAATATGCTGATGACTCTGGATGATTATAAGAGTTTTATAGCAGTTGATGACATGTCAGAGCTTGCAGAAAATTTGTTGCAGCTTGGAAGGACACTTGGTGAAGCAGATAACTTCACAGAGTATTACAGGGCAGCAAATGTAACTGTATCTGCGAGATTCTGTCTGGATGATATTCAGCTGGGACACTTTCTTCAGGGATTTTATAACGATTCCAAAGAATTTCGGTTTGATAAAGAAGCCAGTTCTTATGAATGTGTTGCAAAGCTTAAGGAGATTGGAATGACCGATAAGGGCTGGGTAGATGATTTTAACCTGCATTATGAAAGTGTGGACAGATTATTTGAAAGGGGACAGACATTTCATAACTTCAATGACCATGATTACATGGTGCTTGAAGCATTATCACCAAGGAATCTTGTGGTGATGGATATGAAGTCAGGTTCCCTTACAATCGCCCTTGGTGCGACAGAGTATAAGCGTTATCCGAAGGATGAGAAGCCTACAAAGGACAATACCACAATCGGGGTATCGTGGGAGCATGGCATTTATCTTGGTTCCACACTTTCAACTACAAATTTCAAGGCATACAAGAGGGAGTATGGCACACCGGAAAAGATAGAGGATATCTATGATTACAGGGCAAAGCTAAAGCAGAAGTTCTATTTTTATCAGGATATGTCAAAGGATGATGATGTACCAAAGAAGCTGCAGAATGACTTCCTTCACCAGATGTATGAGGATTTTGGAACGATTGAAGAGGACTGTTTTTACGACAGGCTGGAAGATGGAAAGTACGATGAAGGCTTTAAGGAAAGACAGGTAAAGGAAGAAAAGAGCCGGTGATGAGATTTTTACAGGAGGCGATATCATATGGAACAGGAATTTGATGTTGAGATAAAAGAAGTGCTTTCACGAGTACAGAAAGTAAAGGCAGAGTCGCTTGACGATGCCATCAATAAGGCAATGGATATGTATTATGCAGAGCAGATAGTCCTTGGAGCAGAGGACATGAAGGGAGTTGATTTTGCGCCTATCAGCGAAGGTCAGCTCCCTTCTTCATTAAAAGAAAACGGAGGAAAAGCAAGATGAAAAGTGATTCAACAACAGTAATTAAGAACATGGAGTTTTTAGTAAAGGAACTTCATAAGGAGTGGGACAGATCGGGTGCTTCTAAGGCATCCGTTATTATTTCCCTTGAGGAAGTAGATGGTATCAATGATAAGTTAAAAGAGATTATCTATCAGACACAGAAGTCAGTCGATGAGGATGAGCTGACCTTTAAACAGAGCATTGCAAAGTCCAAGGAGTGCTATGTGCTTTTTCGTGTGGTGCGTAAGATTGCAAAGAAAAAGGATAAATGCGAAAAACAGGCAATCGACAATGAATTTGCAATCGAGCTGGATAAGGATGAGTTAAAGCTATTTAAGGGATTGTTTGCAGAGATGTTTAAGTAGAGGAGGACAAAGGTATGGGCGTTGATATGAAGGTCAAAGCGATATACGATTCTGAAATTGGTAACATCACAAGATCAGAAAAGAACTGGAAGGATGTGTTAAAGGTCGCAGGTCAGTTATACCGCTATGAATTTGACAATATCGTTATGGTAACAGCTCAGAGACCTCCGGAAAAAAGCACACTCATGGCAGATTATGATACCTGGAAAAAGGTGGGAAGATATGTAAAGCGTGGTGCGAAAGGCTGCGCCATCTTCCCGTCAAGGGCACTGAATCCACGCATGAGGTATATCTTTGATATCAGTGATACCGGAGGGAAGAATGTTAAGCTGACATGGGACCTTGAGGGAGAAAATCTTAAAGATTATGTGGATTTTCTTGTGTCAGAAGGTCAGATTGAGCAGTACGATAACAGCGACAGGGAGTCTCTAAAAAATATATTAAAACAGTTTACAGGAACAGATGTTTGGCTTATAATAAAAGAAGAGTTCAAAGACCGAATGACCGAGCTTATGCAGCTATCAGGTAGTGTGATAAAGGAAGAAAGTAAGAAACGCAATGGCTTACAGCAGGAAATGGACATGGAGCAGCTTGTATATGCAAGTGTCATGTATGCTGTAGGGACGAGATGCGGATTTGACTTATCTGTGCAAGAACAGGATTTTAGTCAGATCGTAAATATCAAAGACGAAGAGATCATTTACCGTCTTGGTTCCATTGTATGCGATGTCTCCTGTAGTGTTCTTAGAGAATTTAGTCGTAACTTAAAGGCAATCGAGAGCGAAAGGAGAATTGGATATGTTAGAAGAAATGACTTACAAGGAAGTGGACGGACTGCTTTATCCGCAGATAGAGATGCCGGACGAGACGGAGGATCTCACGAAGCTGGGCAAATACGGAAGGATGGCGATGAACTATCTAAAGGAGAACGAGCCGGCAAGATACAAGACGCTGATGAGATTCGGGAAGATGTACGAGAAGATGTCAGCGGTAGAGGAGGAAGCGAATCAGCTGTACGACCAGCTGGAGATGCAGTATCTGGCGAAGCACAAGCCACAGAATCCGTCATCGACAATGGAGATGTGGAAGATAAGAGAGCAGGCGAAGATGCAGGCAGAGGAAGTGGTACTGAATCAGATAGTGATGCGATTCCACTAGAATCAGATGATACAGAACTGAATAGGGAACTTGATGAAATCAATTCATTGGGTGTTAGTAAGGAAGCCGAATATACACAGGCTTCCTTTTTTTTCGACCAGAACGGGCAGGCAAGCATTGGCACCATTCATACTGAGGACGAAAACAATAATCAGTTTATGCGTCAGTTCGAGCAGGACAGAAAAGCTGCATTAGCAGGTAAATACAATTACCTGAATCCCAAAAAGTCTGCAACAGTACCAAGTGAGTATATCAAACAGGTGCTTATGAGAGGTACAGGTTTTATCGGTGGTAAGGGCAGGGTATGCAAGATTTTTGAAACAGAGATTGATGCAGGAACCAGAGCAAAGCGTATCAAAGCAGAGTATGGTCAGGGAGGTGCAGGCTGGCCGGTTGACGGACTAGGACTGCACGGATATGACACATTTCATGGGAATGGACTGCGTTTTCAGTGGCGAGATGAAGATGGAGAGGTTGAAGGATATGTTTCGTGGAAAGATATCGAAAAAGAGCTTGGTGTCCTTATTCTTACAGGGGAATACCAGCCTGAGACACCTCGTATTGATGAACTTGCGATGGACGGACTCCGTGAGGATGATGAGGTCATTGATGCCGAATACCGGGAAGTGGAACAGGAAGGGGCAGAATCAGAGATTGATGATTATGCAATACCGGATGAGCCGGAGAGCTATGCTTCTAACCGAACTGTAAAAGTAGCAAATTCGCATGAAGATGCACATGAGGAAAGTAATGAAGCGTATGTATCTGCATATGGCATGACACCACAGGAAACTGCCGATGAAGACCGCATGATAACACAGGCAGAATATGGTGCAGAGATAGAAGCTGAAACAACTGAAAAAGATCCATCAGAGCTTCAGTATATTATACCGATTGATTATGCCAAGCGTATTGCAGAGCTTGATGAAGACCTGCGTGATGCGGCGGAGATTCTTGTAACAGATTGCAGCTGCTACACTCCGTTTAGGGCATTCCTTATGGATGTGGTGCAGTCTGATTTTGCATTTATGCCCAATAAACTTGACCTTATCAGGGATATTGCATTAGGGACAGATAATGCAGAAAGAAAAGCATATTCCAACAATAAGTATGGTCTTGTGGAGTATTCAATCAGAAGCGGATATGTGAAGATCAGCTATAAGAACAGGAATGGTGTGCGTAAGGAAGGTGCTATCGACTGGCGTGAGTTATATGAAATCTTATCCTATATGGTAAAACAGCCATTTTACTGTGGAGAAGACCAGAAAAAGTATTATCAGGAGACAAAGCAGAAAGCTGACAGGGATAAGATGAATCCGGTCTATAAGAGATTCTTTGATATCGAGGATAGTGTAAAAGCCAATCGTCTTGAAACCAGGGAAAGAGCAATAGCGAATGGCTGGGAAACCAAGATTGATGAGAATGGACATGTGGTTTCAGATGATGCAGCACAGAAAAAATACAACTTCCACTATAATCTCTGGGAAATGGAAAAAGGCGGTGCTAAGACCAGATACCAGTGGAATATGGATGCAATCCGCACTTTAAAGCAGATTGAATCAGAAAACAGGCTTGCCACACCGGAGGAACAGAAAGTTTTGTCGAAGTTTGTCGGCTGGGGCGGACTGTCACAGGCATTTGACGAGGAAAACGCAGGCTGGAACAAACAGTATGCAGAGCTGAAAGAACTTTTATCTGATGAGGAATACAGTGCTGCAAGGGCAACAGTAAACAATGCCTTTTACACTTCACCGGAGATTGCCATGTGCATAAATTCGGCACTTGTCCAGTTTGGTTTCAGAGGCGGCAATGTATTAGAGCCATCTATGGGTATCGGTAACTTCTTTGGGAGTATGCCGGCACCTATGCAGAGAAGTAAGCTGTATGGGGTGGAGCTTGACAGCATTTCAGGAAGAATTGCAAAGCAGCTTTATCAGAATGCCAATATCAGCATCACAGGATTTGAGAATACCACTTATCCGGATAACTTCTTTGATGTGGTTGTCGGAAATGTGCCATTTGGTGATTATAAGGTTTTTGATCCAAAGTACAACAAGTATAACTTCCGTATCCACGATTATTTTCTGGCAAAAGCACTTGACCAGGTAAGACCGGGAGGAATGGTTGCTGTAATTACCACAAAGGGAACACTTGATAAGGCAAATCCTACTATCCGAAAGTATATGGCTGAAAGGGCAGAGCTTGTGGGAGCGATAAGACTTCCGAATACTGCATTTAAAGACAATGCAGGAACCGAAGTGACAGCAGATATCCTGTTTTTGCAGAAGAGGGAGAGAAAGATTGATATTGAGCCTGACTGGGTACACCTTGGTGTGACCGAGAACGGAATTGCAGTCAACTCTTATTTTGCAGAGCATCCGGAGATGATGCTTGGATCTATGGAATATGATACAAGGATTTACGGACAGGACAGCAGATATACAGTCTGTGTGAATAATGATGAGAACTTCAATATGTACGAGGCTCTCAATAAGGCAATCGGAAATATCAAAGCACAGATGACAGATTTTGAGAGAGTGTCAGATGAGGCGGAGCAGACGGAGGAAGTTATCCCGGCTGATCCGGATGTGAGAAACTACACTTACACATTTTTTGAAGGAAAACTCTATTACAGGGAAAATTCTGAGATGGTAAGAAAAGAGGTATCACAGACTGCCGAGGAGCGAATCAGAAGCCTTGATGAAATCAGACAGATAACAAGAGAGCTGATTGATATTCAGATGGATGGCTGCAGTGAGGAGGAGCTTTCTGATAAGCAGAGACTTCTTAATGTGAAATACGATGCCTTTATAAAGCAGTATGGAGCCATTACTTCAAAAGCAAACAGAATAGCTTTCAGGGATGACAGCGATTACCCGCTTCTTTGCAGCCTTGAGGAAGTAAATGAAGACGGGGAGGTGAAAAAAGCGGATATGTTTTATAAGCAGACGATTAAGGCAAAGACTGTCATAGACAGGGTAGAGACCGCTGTGGAAGCATTAAATGTATCCGTCAATGAATTTGGATATGTAAATCTTGCCTATATGCTCTCTATCTATGAGCCGGATATTACAAATGCAAAGGAAGAGCTTGCTGAAAAGTCCGGGCAGACAGCTGATGAGATAACATTTAGTGATGATGCTTTGGCACAGCTTAGAAGGGCAGTTCTTGTGGAAGAGCTGGACGGACTGATTTTCCTTAATCCCGACCGCTACAACGAGAATAATCCGGACATCGGCTGGGAGACAGCAGACGAGTATCTTTCCGGAAATGTGAGAGACAAGCTTCGTGTAGCAAAAGCTATGGCGGCTGATACAGACAATCCACAGGCAGAAAGATTTGCAGGCAATGTGGCAGCACTTGAAAAGGTGCAGCCGGAATGGATTGAAGCTTCAGATATTGATGTAAAGATTGGTACGACATGGATTGAACCGCTTGATTATGAGCAGTTTATCTATGAACTTCTCAATACACCAAGACGTGCAAGAGCAGTCAGAAGTCAGTTTTACAATACAGGCATTCAGGTACACTTAAATAAGATGAGCATGGAATGGTTCATCGAGAATAAGAGCATGGATAAGCATTCAGTGGCAGCTACTAAGACCTATGGTACAAGCCGCATGGATGCTTATTCTATTTTTGAGGATACGCTGAATCTTAAAACTGTAACAGTAAGGGACAGGATTGATGACGGTGATGGCAAATATCATTACGAAGTCAATAAGAATGAGACAATGCTTGCAAGGGAAAAACAGAACATGATCAAGGAAAAGTTCAAGGAATGGCTGTTTTCAGAGCCGGAACGCAGACAGAAATATGTGGAGTATTATAACGAGACATTCAATAATATCCGTCTGCGTGAGTATGACGGAAGCCACTTACAGTTTCCGGGAATGAACCCGGCGATTGTGCTAAAGCCTCATCAGAAGAATGCGGTGGCAAGAATCCTTCTCGGAGGAAACACACTGCTTGCACACTGTGTCGGTGCCGGAAAGTCCTTTGAGATGATGGCTGCCTGCATGGAGCAGAAGCGACTCGGACTTGCCAATAAGACAATCATGGTTGTTCCAAAGCCGCTTATCGGGCAGACTGCATCAGAGTTTTTAAGGCTTTATCCGTCAGCAAATATCTTAGTTGCCACAGAGCGTGATTTTGAAAAAAGCCGCAGAAAGCAGTTCGTATCAAGGATTGCAACAGGTGACTATGACTGTATCATCATGTCGCACTCGCAGTTTGAGAAAATTCCAATCTCAGCAGAGAGAAAGGAAAGAATGCTTAACGAGCAGATTGATGAAATCAGCTATGCGATTGATGAGATGAAGGAACGTAACGGAGAGAGATGGACTGTAAAGCAGATGGAAAGTCAGAAGAAAAAGCTGGAGGAACAGCTGAAATCTCTATCTGATGAGAGCAGAAAGGATGACCTTATAACCTTTGAGGAGCTGGGTGTTGACTCTATTATGGTAGACGAGGCACATAATTTTAAGAACCTTGCGATTTTTTCCAAGATGAATAATGTATCAGGTATCAGCAGCAGTGGAGCAAAGAAGTCAACGGATATGCAGCTTAAGTGCCAGTATTTGTCTGAGATAAATGATGGCAGAGGCATTGTGTTTGCGACAGGTACACCGATATCCAATACCATGTGTGAGATGTATGTCATGCAGCTTTACTTGCAGAAGGCAGCACTTGAAGAGATGGGAATTTATCACTTTGATTCATGGGCAGCGAACTTTGGTGAAGTGACAACAGCACTGGAGCTTACTGTAGAGGGAAGTGGATTCCGTTTTAAGAGCAGATTCAATAAGTTTACGAATCTGCCGGAGCTTATGAATATCTTTCGTGAAGTAGCAGATGTGCAGACCGCAGACATGCTTGACCTTGATGTGCCGGCTCTTCGTGGCGGCAAGCCTATCATAGTGGAGTCAGAGCCTGACTGGTATGTAAAGCAGGTTATGGAAGACTTTGTTGTGAGGGCAGAGCGTATCAGAGGTGGTGGAGTTGATCCAAGTGTGGACAACTTCCTAAAGATTACTCATGAGGCAAGATTACTCGGAACAGATGCAAGGCTGATTGATAAGGACGCACCAAATAATCCAGATGGAAAGCTCAATAAGGTAGCGGAGAATGTATGGAAAGAATATGAGAAAGGAAATGCCAACGGTCATATAGGCTGCCAGCTTATTTTTTCGGATATCGGCACACCGGGACCGGATAAGGATTTTACCATCTACGATTATCTGAAGGAAACACTGATACAGTATGGTATTCCGGCAGAGGAGATAGCATTTATCCATGATGCAAAGACCGACGCACAGAGGGATGCACTATTTAAGGAAATGAGAACAGGTAAGAAAAAAGTGCTTATAGGTTCTACAGATAAATGTGGTACTGGCGTTAATGTTCAGACACATCTGGTTGCAATGCATCATGTGGACTGTCCTTGGAAGCCAAGCTCCATTGAACAGAGGGAAGGACGAGGCATCAGGCAGGGCAACGAAAATGAAGAGGTGGCAATCTATAGATATGTCACCAAAGGAACTTTTGATGCATACAACTGGTCGCTTGTTGAAAATAAGCAGCGATTCATCAGTCAGGTCATGACAAGCAAGGCTGTAAGCCGAAGCTGTGAGGATATCGATGAGGCAACACTTTCCTATGCAGAGATTAAAGCGGTTGCCACAGGCAATCCTCTTATTCGTGAGAAGATGGAGATTGACAATGATGTCCAGAGATTAAAGCTCTTAAAGGCATCCTATGACAATCAGAGATATGGCTTGCAGGATAACTTTATGATTAAGTACCCGAAGCTGATTAAGACAGCAACCGAAAAGCTTGCCAATGTAAGAGAGGATGTAAAAGCAAGGGATAAAGAGCTGATTGATAATCCGGAATTTGCCATTACCATAGGCAAAGCAACCTACACAGAGCGTGTGGATGGTGGAACCATGATGCTTGAAGCAATAAGCAAGTGTAAGACCGGAGAGACAACTGCAATCGGTAAATTCCATGGATTTGAGCTGCTTGTGGAAAAGAACTTCCTTGACATCAATTATATGGTGCTTCGTGGAAAGACAGAGTATAAAGCAGAGCTTTCAACCAGTCCGGTCGGCAGTATGGTGAAGCTTGAAAACCTGTTCAATGGACTCCATGAGAACATTGATTTCCTGGAAAAGAAGATTGAGCAGTACCAGAATGACCTTGAAGCATCAAAGACTGAGTATGACAAGCCATTTGCGTACAGCAAGGAACTGGAAGAAAAGCTGGCAAGGCAGTGTGAACTGAATGCCCAGCTTGACCTTGAGAACGCAAAGGCTGTGGATGCAGACCTGAGCGGACCGGAGGAAGAAAGAGAAGCTGATGACAGAATGGAATCTGCAGCAATTGTAGCAGAGGATAAAGGTGCTTATCCAGCGGACAGAGAGGGCAGAACACGATAGGAGAGTGAGTAAGATGAGTATAAGAAAAGTGGTCGCAGGACTACTGATTACAGCAGGGATTGCCATTATGGCAGTCCCTTTTTTCTGGCGGGCAACCGGAGAAAAACAGACAGAACAGCTAATAAGTGAATTTGAGCAGACATTGGAGGATGATTACGATGAAGAAACAGATGTGGAGGAAGAGCAAACCTCCATTAGTAAAGAGGATGAAGCCATTCTTAAAGAAGGCGGTGTTATCGGCATCATTGAGATACCGGGCTTAGATATCAGGTATCCGGTAATGGAAGGAACCACAAGTAAAGTACTTAATGCCGGCATTGGTCATATAGAAGAAACAGCAGGAATCGGTGAGAGTGGCAACTGCGTATTGTGCGGTCACAATGGCAGCAGATATGGCACATTTTTTACACCACTAAGTCAGATATCCATAGGTGATGAAGTAATGATAACCGACAAAAATGGGCTGAAGCATATCTATGAGGTAACAGAGACAGAGGTAGTAAATCCGTATGATAACAGCATCAAGACACAGGGCGATGAAAAAGAACTAACTCTTTTTACCTGTTCCCAGAAAGGAACCATGCGTTTTGTAGTCAGGTGCATTTATAAGGAGGCGGTGATGGATGAATAAGAGATACCGGTTAGGTGAGATAGAAGAGGCAGTATCGGAAATGGAAGAGCTAATTGACATCGGGGATGATATTGCGGAGATTGATGATGACTTTCAGATAGTTGTAAGCGGTTGGTCTGTGTATGTCGAAAGCCTGAATCTGACACTCAGACAGGGAATAGCCTGTGTATGGGATGCGGAGAAAGGATTATTTATGCCTGATTTTGATGTGACTATCGTGTATGAGGGGAACATTGAAACAGGCTACTCCAGAAGCGATGCTTCTGTCGTTAATGAGTCAGGTGAAAGTATGCAAGCATCCTTTCCTGCTGACTCATTATATTATGAGCAGGACGGAATGGTTGTTACACTTGGCAACTGGCTTCATGGCAGATTGTCTTGTGAACAGATAGAACAGCTTTTGTGTGAGCTTATCATACCAAAGCAAAACAAAGAATAAAAAGAAAGCGAGGAATAGCATATGAAGTATTCAATTAAGGTAAACGAAGTAAGAGCAAAAGAGGGCAGCAATATCAAAGGATTTGCAACAGTAGTATTCGGTGATTCATTTAAGATTACAAATATTGCAATCCTTGAGAATAGGGAAAAGGGCGAATTATTTGTATCTATGCCAAGATACAAGAGTAATGAAAAAGATGCCAACGGAGGTAGCGTTTACAAGGATGTATGTAATCCTATTACAGCAGAGTTTCGGGAGGAGTTATATACCAATATCCTTGAGGAGTACAACAAGGTTGTAGCAAATGAAAACAGGGATATGGAAGAGGACAAGGGCAGTATTGCGACTCCTGAGTTCTCTGTTACAGTAACACCTTTTACCAGAGAAAATAGCAATATCAGAGGACTTGCAAGGATCTATTTTGAGGATAGCTTTATTGTCAACAATGTAAATCTGTTACAGGGCAAGGAAAACATTTTTGTTGCAATGCCATCATATAAGACTAAGCAGGTTGATGAACAGGGCAGAGCGATTTATCAGGATGTATGCTATCCAGTAACTAAGGAGTTTAGGAAAAAACTTTATGCTGAAATTGAGAGAGCCTACAATGAGGCACTTGATAAGCAGAAGCAGGAAGCACAGGAAAAGGTACAGAATGGTAATGATAAGAGTCAGCAGCCAAAGACTTATGAAAATGAGTTTATTCAGAAGGACTCTTCACCAAAACCATTCAGATAAAAGCAATTAGCAGTAGGGGCAGAGCAATGTGCTCCTATTTTGCGGAAAGGAAAGATAATGGAAAGCACGATGATAAATGATGAGGTTATGCAGGAACTCATTACTCTCTTAAGAGAAAACAATATGAAGTGTGAAACCAACGATACTTTTGATATTTGTAATTATATTGACGGTTTGCAGAATAAGATTTCTGGAATGCAGATTGAATTAGACAATATGCAGCAACAGTTAAAACAAATGGAAAAAGATAAGCTGGTTAATAAGTTAAAAGCCCAGCTTTCAAAGGCACAGACAAAAGTATCAAATACTTTCGGACAGATAAAGACAGAGCTCTTTATCATAAAGAATAGTATTAAGTCTAAGGCTTCGAATATCGTTTGTGATTTTAAGAAAAAAGGTAGGTCAGCATTAAATAAGATATATGAGGTGTTTGATGTAAAAGATCGACTTGTGAGTATGAGAGTAAAGGTAAAGGAATCTCAGGAAGATGTTGCACATGCACTTGATAAGATAGACGCATTTGCAGTGGGAATGAGTGAGGCTTCGCATATATTCAAAAATACTTTTCGTGAGCTATTTGATAAAAAGGCAAAGGATTATTCAAAGATAGACAAAAGGATAAAAATGTCTGATTTATTCAAAAAGTCTTGGATGGCAAAACAGAGTATTTTGGAGTCTATGGAGAAAAGAATTGACCGAGCTATAGTAAAGGTTGATTCTTTGCATAAAGAAGCAGAACTCAACAATATGATTAAGCTCTATGACAGATTGGAGAGCAGAATCGAATGTACCAAGGAGGCGGTAGTAATGCCTATGGTAGCGGAGAATGAAGCGGTGTACGGAGCAGATGCATTTGATAAGTATATGGAAAATTATAATGCGACGATGCAGTCTAAGGATAAGGCTGACAGAATTGCAGGAAATGTAGCAGCGGTAAAAAATGAAGGAAAAGGAAGATAAGAAAACACCTTCCCCAGACTTTATATTTATCGAAAACATGTCTGGTGTGGCGGCTTGCTGCACCAGATGCCTTACATGTAGGAATACTTGTAAGTAGGTGTTTAAGGTGGATGAAGTAAAGTGCTGTGGATGCAAGTTATGTGAGGGGGGGGGGTAAGGCTGCAAAATGAAGAAGTACATATTAAATCTTGTTTTTTATACATATTTTTTATTGAAATAGGTGATAAAGAATTATGAAAAGTACGATATAATATATAATAAGGATAATTAGAGAAAATTTCTGTTTTAGTGCTACGTGAAATATGTTTGAAACCAGTTGATGGAGTTATTTCTTAACGGGATGATGAAAAAATAGTATTTGGATGTTACCTAGCTATATGGAAGGAATATGTGAAGCAGGTGCAATTTCTATTACTTTTCCATTGACAGATAATGAAGGAAATATGATGTGTGATGGATATGGTACAAGGTGTGTTGCTTTCTGCAGGACATAATGTAGCACCACAGATGTATGGAGAAGAATATGTTTACCAAGATGGAAAAACGTTGAATTGAGATTAAGGTGACGTTATTCGATGTAAAGGTATGAAAGCAAAAGCTTCTGAAATCGTACAGGCAGAGAAGTGGAAAGGCAAGGAGGTATTAGATAAGGTATCAGAATTTGATGGATTGAAGGAAAATCTTATGTTTATTCGGGGAAAGCTTAGACAAGGTATTACGGATACGAACAGAACCATTGCAAAAATTGATGCATTTGGTTCCGGAATGCGTGAGGCAGGTCAGATGGCAGCTAATACCTTCAAAACATTTGTGGATAAACCTGTGGTTGATTATGCAGAGAGGTAAAAGCGATTATCATAGACAGAAGCACTTAAGAAACCGCCGAAATGGCAAAAGAAGGTGTATCAAAATATGAAGCTTCATCAGGATGTAGCTATTGATAAGGTGCTGAAGTTATCCTTTGATGTCCATATGCAAGACATGTTGCGGAAGTGGGATGACCTCTATGAGAGAAATAAGGATATGTTTGACCAGACGAAGGAGAATGCTCCGAAGTCATTAGGAGCACAAGCAGTGGCAGAGCCAGGACATAATTATGTGACGGAAGTCAATCTGGTTAGTAAGGGAAGAAGCCGATAGAAATGGGAGGGTTATCATCTGTGGGTGGTATATATGTTAAGCATATATATTAAAGCAAAAATGTGAAGTTTTGATCTTTCCTTTCTGCTGGTTCCTAAGATGTGTGGCAGAGACCTATTTTCCGCGGAAAAAGAGATTGCGTTTGGAAGTGAGCCAGATTGCATAATCCTGTTTTAACTCATCCATCTTCAAAAACATCTTGTTGTCATCATAGCCTCTGCCCATGACGAAAGTAGCATGACCAAACATATCTGCACCGCGTTTCATTGTAGAAAAGGTTACATAATTGGCGGATGTAAAGTTCTTTTCCTTTGAAGAATGAATCTTCGAGAAGATGCTGACGGGATGAGCGTTTTTGACTAGAACACAGGTCTCCGTCATGTGATAGCCTTTTTCATAAACATTTTTAGTGTAGGTACTCTTTGAACTATCCCTGACAGTACCAAGAGCCTCAAATTTATAACCATCAGGTTTTACGATGTCGCTGTCATCGATGTGAATAACAGTCTCATCTGGAACCCACCTGCGGATCAGGGAGAAATAAGAATTCAACGTTTTTGAAGGTGTACCTTTGTTCAGATGTCTGGCAAGCCGTTCCACAGAATTGACCTTTTTGGAAGATTCATGAAACTGGTCTACGATATCAGTAAGAAGACAGTTGCCAGAGGCAAGAATACCATAGGTCATGTCGGCAGTGAACTTGCTATCTGGTTTGGAAAGATGTCTGGAAATTTTTCTGGAAAAAGTTAAAATTTCCCGTTTCATTTGATAGGTATTTGATGTAAAATTAACCACAGGGAATCCTCCTCTTTTTTGTTTAGTATGATTTTTTTGTGGTGAATTAATTTTACATCAAAAAGGAAGAAGATTCCTTATATTTTGGGCAATTTTTGAAAGTTGTTTATGACTGCACCTGAGAAACGATCCGGTTGTGGATAAAACTGCGGAAACTCAAGAAACTCAAGAAACTCAAGAAAGCAAAAATAGCTTGCAAAAACCACAAATTATGATATTATATAGATATATACATGAAGAAATACATATGTTGAAATCGATTTGCGAATGAGAAAAAATTGTGAGTCAAAAGGATAATGTTTGAACAAATGACCAAGAGGTACATTGTTTAATCATATGGCGGAAGAAATCTATGCCAATATAGTACAGGTTGATTTATGTGCGTACGATAATCATGTATGTTTTTCCTAAATTCTTAATATGAATTTAATAGGATGAATAAGTGCTGTAGCATCAATTAGATTAAGATGCTGCAAAAATGTGTGTGAGATAATTTATTATTATAGAATGGAGTTGGATTTGTGAAATTAAATAATTTGATTGGTGAAAGATTCAAAGAAAAACCTGCGGATTGTGTAATAGACAGCTATGAATTCTGTATTCGTGGTGGTTATATAAAGTATGTGGCAAATGGAATATATTCATTATTCCCTCCTATGCGAAGAATTACACAGAAGATAGAAAAGATTATTCGAGAAGAGATGGACAGTGTTGGTTGTCAGGAAGTTTTATTTCCTGTAACTTTGCCTAGCTCATTGTGGGAGGAATCGGGGCGTTATCAAAGTGTTGGTGACGAACTTTTGAGATTCAAAGACAGAAACGGTTCACAGATGGTATTGGGAATGACACATGAAGAAGCTGCTGTTCATCTTGTAAGGGAGTATGGGCGTTCGTATGCTAGATATCCTTTCTCTATATATCAGATTCAGACGAAGTTTCGTGATGAAGCAAGACCAAGAGCAGGGTTGATTCGTGTAAGAGAGTTTACGATGAAAGATGCATATTCATTTCATCTTACACAAAAAAGCTTAGAAGATTATTATCAACAGATGGCAAATTCGTATAACAGAATATTTGCTAAAGTGGGGATTCCTGAGGTGATATCTGTAAAATCAGATTCCGGTATGATTGGTGGTAATGTATCACATGAATATATGCTTTTGTGTGATGCTGGTGAGGATTCGATTGTATTATGTGATGATTGTGGATATAGTGCCAATATAGAGGCTGCTGAGACTAATGTTGAAAAAGAATTATCGGTAGAAGTTGAAGAATTGAAAAAAGTTAATACACCTAATTGTAAGACAATAGAGGAAGTGGGTCAGTTCCTTGGCATAAACAAGGAAAGATTTTGTAAGGCTGTAATCTATCAGAGGAATGAAGATGATTCATTTGTTGTTGTGTTTATTAGAGGTGATTATGAAGTAAATGAGACTAAATTGACTAATTATTTACACACTAAAGTTCATCCGGCTGTGTTAACAGAAGATTCAGAAATTATCGCTGGGTTTTGCGGTCCTGTTGGACTAAAAGGCGTAAGCAAAGTTATCTATGATAAATCGTTGGCGAGTGTTAGTGATAATATGTGTTGCGGAGCAAATGAAATTGATTACCATTATGTTGGTCTTAATTTGCATCGTGAAATAGGTGAAATTGAGTATGTTGATGTTGCTAAGATTCAAGAAGGTGGCATTTGTCCGTGCTGCAATAAGAAGTCAATTAGAATTAGTCGTGGAATTGAGGTCGGCAATATCTTTCAACTTGGAACAAAATATTCAGATGCTATGGGATTGAAATATGTCGATGCTAATGGCAAAGAGAAAGTGCCTATAATGGGTTGCTATGGTATAGGTATAGGAAGATTGGCAGCTTCAATCTGTGAGGCTCATCATGATGATTACGGTCCTATTTGGCCTATCTCTGTTGCACCTTGGCAGGTACATATATGTTGTATGCGTGCTGATAAGATAGAGTGTAAAGAGGTTACAGATAAGATTTACAATGAGTTGCAAAGTAGCAATGTGGAAGTGTTGTATGATGATAGAAAAGTTAGTGCTGGTGTAATGTTTTCTGATGCTGATTTACTTGGAATTCCTATAAGAATCATAGCTGGGCCGAAGAATATTGAACAGGGAAAAGTTGAAATATTAACTAGAAACAAAGCAGTAAAGAAGTTGGTTGATATTGACAGTGTTGTTGAGGAAGTAGGAGAACTTATAAAGATTTTACAGAAGGATGTTGCGAGAAGCATAGAATGACATTGAAACGGCATGGTAGTCAAGGTGCATTGCCATTCCTTCCTTTTCGAATGAAACTGGGACATACCAAGTGTATATAAAGCGAAACAGTATCTGTAAAATATGCATTGTAAAGGGATATTTATATGAGAAATAAGTTGATGGAGATATATGTCTTGTTGGCGCGTATATAACTAATATGATATTTCTTGTTAGTTGTTTGATGTTGGATTTAGTAACAATATTTACATGTTTGAACTGTATGGATCAAATTGTAGTATCCGTGTGAGTCCTGTTTAAGTGAGACAATAATTCGTCTGGCTTTGGCACTAAAGACAATCTTGGTTACATCGCAGCCTTATTTAGATAGCTCCTTGGAGAAGAGTTGTCTAAATAAGGCTTTTTTGAATTATACTATACGATTTTGGTCTGAGGCGAGTGCGACTATAATATAATTTTGTTGATATAATCTTTTGCAAAGGTCCGTTAGTTTCATATATTCATAGTATGAAAATCGTAGGAGTACACATGTGCAGGAACACTATCTGTGGATGGTAAAGGACATTTTTTAGGACATCATTTGGATTTGGTACTCTTTAGGATACTCCTGTTTCTCGTTTGTTAACATAGCAGTGTCATTTTTTTATTTGGATATAGAACATATATATTTATACAGAATGAATTAAGAATGCTTTTCAGTGACAAGAACACATTTACGATTAAAATTTAGTGTTATGTTGAGTTTACTAAGTAGGAAGGTTGTTGATGTTCTCTTTTAGCTGTTTATGCGGTTAAAACAATCTATAAACCGACTACTGATTGTTAGATTCTTTTGGTCTGATTCTTTTTTTGGGGGGATGACAGAATATATTGGAATTATATTGTAAAGACACATTATTAAGGCGATGAAGCCACACAGGCAGAATCAAAAGATTATGAAAAGGAGCAACATTATTCAGTTAGAACGATTAATGAGTGAAGGATGAATGGTTATTTCTTTATCGGGTTATGATGGAATGGGAAAAAGTACAAGTGTTGATTTGCTTATGGAAAAAATATGTGAAAATCATGGACTTAAGGGGATGTCGGCACTCAAGGCAAATAATGGAACGGAAGTATACGAAAATATTGAACAGGTAGACGATATTTATAAGGCGCTTTCAAGATACGATGTAATAACTACGCGTTTTTATTTTAGAAGTAATAAAATGCAAAAGTTGCAGGAAATGGTTATGTTTGCTGAGACAGATGTTTTTGACAATACGGAATTGATTAAAGAAGTTACAGATGCGGCGAGGCAAGAAGCACAGATATGGTACGATCATGTTATAGGGAAATTATTACGTAAAAACAAAATTATTATATATGATAGGTATTATTATGATGAGATAGCTTACAGGTCATTGTATAACTTAAAAAAAGAGTATATAGAAAGAAAGTATATTGGTTATCCAGAATCAAATATACGTATTCATCTCTTTGGTGATATGGATTTAATAAGAGAAAGAAATAGGACAAGGATAGATATGAAAACAGCATTGTTTAATTGTGAAGATAAGATGATGGAATTATACCAAAATATTGAATACATTAGTAAAAAATACAATATGATCCGTATGGATATAAAGGGAAAGACAAGGAATGAAGTTGCAGAAGATTTGTATACTATAGTTAAGGGTTATTTGGAAGCATGAAGCATATCTAGATATATTATTTGAGTGATTTGATAGAACTTATGCCGCAAAAGATACATAATTTGATATGAGGTGAACAGAATGATTATTTCATTTACGGGTTGTGATGGCGCAGGAAAAACCACACACATTGATTTATTAAAAAAAAGAATATGCAACAGTTGCAAATTATCGGGGATTAATTTGCTTGATATTACAAATGGAGTACTAGTGTATGAAAATATTCGAGACATTGATTTAATATATAAGCAACTGGAAAAATACGATGTTATAGTTACAAGGTTTTATATGAAGAGTAAATTGTGCAATGAGGAACAAAGAAAAATAAGACTTGGGTTAGATAGTGTCTTTAATAATTCTGAAAGAATTCGTAAAGTTCTTGATTGTGTAAAAACAGATTCAGATATTTGGAGAGAACATGTAATAAGTAAACTGCATGAACGGAACAAAATCATTATTGTTGACAGATATTATTATGATGAGATAGCATACAGGTCAATGTATAATCTTGGACTTTATGAAGTAGAACAATATTTTTGCGATGCAATCAAGCCTGATTTGTCTTATGCACTATTAGCAAGTTTTGATGAAATTAGACAAAGAAACAACAATAGAGAAGATGGCTCTACGCCAATTTTTAGAGATAATGAGAAATTGCAATTATTGTTAGAAAGGATAGAACTTGTTGCAAATATGTATTCGCTCGAAAAAATTTATACTGATGGGAAGAATATTTCACAAACAGGGGATGAGATATATGATATTTTTTTGAAGCAATATCTAAAATAGCTAAATGTTGGAGATTCATATAAATTGAAGTGAGTGTTGGATAATATCTGCTGAGAAAGGTATACGGGTAAGTGTAGATGTTAAATATTGGGCTTTTAAGTTTTTTTGATGAAGATGAAGGTGGGAAATATACGATTGCATCACTGAGAATTGCAGCTTCGCTACTTGATATGGATAATGTTTCTGTTGAAATCATACCTATCCCTATTAATATATGCGATGAGCATTTATTGAGTGAGATTGACAAAATTAATAATTCAGATTTTGAAGTAATCGGTATGTCTGCATATGTATGGACGTGGGAAAAAATCAGAAAGATTAGTCTTGGTCTAAATCGAGATAAGATAAAGGCTGTTCTGGTTGGAGGACCAGAAATACAGAATTCAATCAGAAGTGATTGGTATGGCGATGAACTTTTTTCATATGGTGAAGGTGAACTGTTTACAAGAGAAATATGTAAGTTGCTTATTGAAGGCGCTAACATACAGGATATACATCAAATGCAGAAAATTGCAAATGCAGAAAAGAAAGATGATATCTATATTATTGAAAAAGACGGGGAATTATATAATTCAATCCCTATTTATACATTTGATAATCTGAAAAAATTGAAGATAGAAGATTTTTGTACAGATTATTGTTTTTATGAAACAACGCGAGGTTGTCCGTATAAATGCGGATACTGTGGACACAAATTCCGCCAAATTCCAGTTACATTTGATAAAAGTATATTAGAAAACGAGATTCGTTTTTTTGGAGAAGTTGGTCTTAAACGAATATTCATAGTGGATCCAATACTTGGAGGAACACCTAAAAGAGGCAAAGAAATACTATCTATGTTTAATAAGTATGCACCAAATACAAAAATCACTTCATTTTTGCGTCCAGAATATTTGGATGATGAATATCTTGAGTTATTATCAAGAAGTAGCATTGAGGAATTGAGATTTGGTATACAAACAATTAATGAAAGCGTACCAAATTGGATTCGAGCAAATAATATTAGCAAAATATTAAAAATTTTACCTTTATTAACAAGTACCGGTATTCCTTGGCGTGCAGAATTAATTGTTGGTTTACCGGGTGATGATATTTATGGACTTAAGAGAAGTATAGAATTTGTAATAAAAGAAGTGCATCCTACATATTTACATGCTTATCATCTTTCTGTGCTTAAAGAGACTGAAATGTATTCGCTTTTAAATAATCCTGGCGATAAGTGGATTAAAATTTATGAAGATACAATGCGAGCCAAAGAGTCATATAGTTATTCAGAAAAGGAACTTATATGGATGGTACAGTATGCAGTGCTCATCACAGCTCTATATAATATGTATGCGAGTGTTGATGAGATAACAGGTAAAGCAATAAATGAAGCTCCAGAATTTGCGGAACTTGAAAAGACTGTTATGGAACATATGGGTGAATTTGTCAGCAAGGGTCTGATTCATTATAGTGATGGCGAAAAGTACTGGGCTAAAGTGAAAAGTAGTGACAATTAGTATTTGAATAGGGGGGAGAACATTTTGGTTAATGTCGTTTTTGTAAGTTTATATTTGAGGACAGATGAGTATCCGCAGAAATATACATTGTCATCTATGAGATTGGCTTCATATATTATGTCAAGGGAAGATGTTAACGTTAGGATAATTCCTTCAAAGTATGATATGACAGATTGTGAAATAGAAGAGTTGGCTGAGACCTTAGATGGTATGAATATTAATATTCTTGGGCTTTCGGCATATGTCTGGACGTGGGATGTGATAAAAAAAATTAATTCTGCAATAACGCACAGAAATGATTTGTGTGTTATGGTTGGCGGTCCGGAATTAAAAAGTAGGCCATTGGATGATTGGGAAGGAAAACCTATATTTGTATATGGTGACGCAGAGCTTTTCCTTGATGAATTATGTACACTAATGAGTGAAAAAAGAGATGTTCGAGATATTCACACTCGAGATATAATTTCTGATGCAGTAAAAAAGAATGGGGTATATTACACACCTTTGGATAGAAAGATTGCATGGAGAAATGCGTTGTATTCAGAAGAATTTTTTAAAAAGCTTAAATTGAATGAATTTTCAAATGAGTTTGTATGGATAGATATGTCGAGAGGTTGCACATATCAGTGCGGATATTGCGGATTTAGAAATCGTAAAGGCGTTGCCATCTTACAAAAAGACGCAATACATGAAGAAATTATTAATTTAGGCAAGATGGATGCTAAAAGAGTGTTTATTGTTGATGCTAATTTAGGAGGGATTCCTGCAATTGGTAAGTTTATCTTTAGTGAATTTGCAAAATATGCACCGAATGTCAAAATAATAGGATATTTAAGACCAGAGTTTTTGGATGATGAATATCTGGCGATTCTTGAAAAAAGTAACATAGAGGAATTAAGATTCGGAATACAGACAATTAATGAAAATGTACCAAGATGGATAAGGAATAATGATATAACAGCGGTGAAGACAATGCTTCCCAAATTGAAAGATGTAGGTGTGTTTTGGAGAGCTGAATTAATGGTAGGACTTCCAGGAGATGACTTTAAGGCATTAAAAGAATCGTTTAGATTTGTTATAGATGAGATACAGCCGAGTTTGCTGTTTGCATATCGTTTAACTGTATTACATGGTACAGAAGTTGAACAGTTATGCAATTCGAATGTGAGTGAATGGGTAAAAGCGGATGAAAGTTCAGGTGGGAAAGTATTGGCATCATTTAGTTATTCAGAAAAGGAGTTGATGGAAATGTTGGATTTTTCTAATAAAATTACCAATTTATACAATAAGGCGAAAGTTATTAAACCTACATATGAGGAATTGCTTGATTGTATGAAAAATAAAGTGAATAATGAAAGTTAGACAACTAATGCATTCTATAACAAATAGGTCTCGTAACTTGTAAATTCAATAATACAGCTAATATATTTGGAAATATAGTTTTTTATGTAAGAGAAATGCAACTAATCCAGTAAATGGTTAAAATACTACAATTAATGTTACAATCTGATTTTTGTATTGAAAAACGATAGCTATTTTTCATTATTGCAGGGCGTCAATTCGTCTGTGAGTGGAAATCTATGTAACAAACACATTGAGCAACTTGTACTTGAGGATGGTTGTAATAGGAATACCATTTTCCTTTTGGACATTGTGCGTTCTACGCAAGTCTTCATTCCAGAAAGCTAAAAGTGATGATGTTATAAGAAATAGTTTTTTCCATCCGATGCTTGTATTATTATTCAGTTGGCATGGAAAATGCATAGCTTTTTTCAGGACATTTAATTTACAACAGTAGAGAGTTTGGGTTTTTGTTGCCTATATCATTGAGTTTCTAAGGATATATGCTGTTAGGTGTGGAAAGGTTTAGCTTAATAAAAAAACAAAAGCGTTGGATGAGGGGTTGTAACACAGTAAAAAATATTAATGAAAATGGAGAAAAAGAATGGGACAGGAGAAACTACTAATTAGACAAGAGAATTTTGGATATTTGTTATACAGTATTCCTATGAAATGCTATTATACAGTAAAAAATAATGGTGAATTTATAGTAAGTACTGTATTAAACAATCTGCGGAATGGAAAAGATGTTTTTGAACAAATTGATGCCCAGTATTTGTCAGAATTAAAGAAAGTTGGATTTGATAATAATATTCGAGTGCTTGATCATCGCAATAAAGTTTCCAGACAATTATTTGCACCATTAGAGTATTATTTTGATTTCTCTAATAAGTGCAATCTTAGATGTCCACATTGCTATAACAGCAAACATTTGGGAAAGATAACAATGCCTGAAGAAAGTGTATCTGCGATTATTGATGAAATGTATGATCTTGGGGTAATGAGATTGCATTTGGCAGGCGGCGAACCAACGATAGAGAAAAAAGGAATTGCGAATTATCTTTCAACAGCTAAAAAGCATAACATTGTAACATCTATGGCAACCAATGGTACATTATTAACTGATGAGATGTGTGAGATACTTCTTGGAAATGATATGTTTGCAATAAGTATAAGTCTTGATGGATATGATGAGGAAACAAATAATAAAAGACGTGGAGAAGGTTTCTTTTCAGTAACTGTTGACGGTGTTAGGCGCCTTATCAAGAAAAGAGATGAGATGGGAAAGAAGACGGAAATATGTTTGAAGCCCATTTATGAGTATAATACTTCGTTAAATTTTTTTGATAGGATGACCGAGTTTGCTATCAGTCTTGGTGTTGATAAAATAAAGTTTTCTAATCCGGAGAGATCTGTAAATCATGAATTGGGATACTATGGAAAGCATATCGAACCATATTATGAGAAATTGAATTATATTTCAGAATTGCAGGTAAAATATAAAGGAAAGATTGCGATACTTAATGTTACTAACCCGATAGAAGGTTGCTTTGCTATTGGATTAAAAGAAATGAGGGGATGTATTGGAGGACAGGAACTTCTTACAATAAATCCTGATGGTAGAATTACTCCATGTTTAATGAATGATACAGAACTCGGTGATTATTTTGACTACAGGAGCATTAATAAATTTCTTATGACTTCTAAGGCTTTAACAAATTATATTAGTTCTATTCAATATGAACCATGCTTTGACTGTGAAGCATATTCTATGTGCAGAGGTGGTTGCCAAGTTAGAAAGAGGGTGGAATATGGCAAGATGCAGTTTAAAGATCCATATTGTCCGATAGAATATAATAAAGCAGAGTTAAAGAAACTATATGAGATTGATTCAGATATTTTTGATTGTGTGTGTGTAAGCCATTCATTATAGAAATTATATATTAAAGTTGATAAATAAATGAAAGGCAACGTGATGACCAATTTGATTTTAGTAAGGCATGGAGAATCTGAAGGAAATAAGATGAGAATTATTCAAGGGAAAATGAATTTATTTTCGTTAACACAAGAAGGAAGACGACAAGTAAAAGAGAGTACTCTTTCTAATATTAAATTGCTAAAAGAAATTAATGGCGTATATTCAAGTAGTATGATGAGAGCAATCGAGACAGCAAAGATTGTCACCAAGACAGCTGGCATAGAGCAAGAGGTTCAAAGTATGGAAATTCTTGATGAGATGGACCCCGGAGTGCTTAGTGGAAAAACACATGATTATGCAAAGGAGAATATGCCAAAAGAATATGCAATATGGACACAATATAAAGACCTTGATGGCATAGAAAGAGCTGAAACTGGCGATGAATTACAGGCTAGGGCGATAGCTTTTTTGGAATATATGTTACACAGTTGTGAACAAGGTAATTATGTTGTAGTTACTCATGCAGGTTTTTTGAGATGCCTTTATAATACAATTTTGAATAAAGACAGAACTACACCTGTTGATATTAGTAATGCATGTTTTCATAAGGTTGATGCATTTAAGTATTTTTCACCATTGGTAATTAAAGAGGGAGAAAAATGTAGCGTGTCATATATTTCAACATGTAATGGTGAATATGTTATAAAGCATATTAATAGACTATTGACAGAAACAGAGCTTTTATTATGTAAGGTGCAAAATAGGGTTTCTAAGAAAAATAGTCATATAACAGAGGTGCTTTTTGCACAAAATATGTGTTTGGCTGAAAATACATATGGACTTAAAATTTCCCGGTATATTGATGGAGAACATGATTTTCAAAAATATGATTATCATAGTTCTATTGAAATATATAAGCAGGTTGAAAAAATCTATTGCGATTATAATGATGAAATCAGAAAAGAAAAAAGTATTCATCTATTTAAAGAGATAAGTTTGCTTAAAAAAACTAAATTGTATTTAGATAAGCTAAGAAATTGCGAAACAAAACAACTAGGAATCATTTTAACTGAGCATAAGGAAGATGAACATTATGATAGTTCACAATTTGGATTTATAATTTACGATTTACATAGGCGTAATATTATTTTTACAAAAGATAGTTTATATTTTATTGATATAGAATCTGTTTTATATGCACCAAGAGAGTATCAGGTAGCATCATACATTGTTTCATTTATGATGCTGAATGATTATGGCGATTCGGAAAAGGCAACAGAAAAATTTATTAACTACATTTGCTTGAAATATGGATACAGGAAGAGTAAAATTATATTTTTGTCTTTATGGAGAGTTTTCACTGGCCTAAGTTATTTCGAATTGTTAATTGAAAAAAGTGAAAATGATAAAGCTATTGTTTCTGATTATTGGAAAGTATATACCGAACTTATGCACATGTATGAAGATGAGAATGTCAATCCAAAACTGCTTTACAAGTTAAAAATGTTACTTTGAAAATGTAAAAAATAATGTAATATTATGTAATGGTGGAAAGTGAAAGTTTATGAAAAAAGAATCTGATGTGACAATGTTGAGATGTTTAATTAAGAAAACAGAAGAAAATACTCAAAAAGGTTATTGGAGAGGGCGGTTTATTAGGCTGAAGTGTGTGGTGCTTTATTAAATCGCATGTTTATTTGATATGTCTACATATACATATGTTTAATTGTCATCACTAAAATAATCCTAGAGGGGGTCAATATGTCTGATTTAGAGAAGGAAATAAAAATTTTGCTGGATGAAAAGCAGTATCTTGAAGTTATGAATTATTTTAATTTTGAAGAACCGGTTGAGCAGACAAATTATTATTATGCGAATGATGCGATAGTGAGCAATAATATAACCATACGTATAAGAGAGAAACTAGGAAAACTCAAACTTCAGTTTAAGGTTCCGCAAAAGATAGAGGGCTCTTTGCATGTGAAAGAAGAATTTGAGCAAAATGTTGATGAAGTGTCAGATTACATTTCGAAGGATGAAATATATGGTACTTGTGGCTTTCTTTGTAAGGATGATGCCAAGTTACTTGGAAATTTAAAAACAATAAGAAGGATATGCAATAAATATCAATATGTTGAAATTGCTCTTGATAAGAATTCCTATTTCGATGTTGTAGATTATGAAATAGAGATAGAATATATTGGCGAATTTCCGCAACATATTTTATATGAATTGGAAAAAATTAATATATATTCAGGTAAAGAAGTAAGTGGAAAAAATAAACGATTTCTAAACGAGTATAAGAAAGTAGTAGCCAATATTAATAGATGACAATATACGGACATTTGCTACATAGGGAGAGTTGGATAATAATATTCTGGAAAAATAAGGCATGTTGCCAGTAATCGCATTTCTTATCAAGAAATAGACTACGCCGGCTACCTTCTTTTTTCTGGAAGGTTTTAGTAGCATTGAACTGTTCAAGTTTTCCCTAATGGCGAAATTTAATTCAGCCAGAGAAAAGAACTGTTCATTTCGAAGGACTGCAGAAATCTATGTAGATACATTTCTTACTGTTCCTTCAGTGCTAGACTTGTTTTTGGATTTGCGTACCCGTGCCGGAATAATTGATGTACCGTAATGTTCAGCTAATTCATAGTATGGGGTAATTGTGTTATTACAGCTATAAGTAAAAATAAAGAATATGTATAAGTTAGAGTTGATTTATAGTTTCGTTTTTTAATATTTAGATTTGCATGTGTGAAAGTGATAAAAGAAAGGAACTTTGATATATTTTAAATGCGTTAAAATGTTTGGCGTGCGGTATTAGTAAGTAATAATTTTTTGTGTGTAGGAGAATGAAAAAATGTATGACTATTTAAGAAAAGCTGTGCAGCAGTTTCCAGAGAAAATTGCTATTAAATATAAAGACGTCGAATTGTCTTATAGTGAGTTAGATGATGTGATTAAGAAAATCGCTGATGAATGTTTTTCTGACATTGAAAGATGTAATATAGGAATAGTTGTAAATAGTCCTATGTTATTTACCATGAGCTTGATGGCTGTTAGTTATATCGGATGTGTAGCAGTACCTATATATGCTCATACCGGCAAGGAAAAAATAAAAGAATTAGTAAAACAGTTTTCATTGGAATATGTGATATTTGAAAAAGGTTATGATGTATTGAACTGCGAAGAGAGTACTACGGTTTTATCAGATTTGATTATTCACAAAGAAGTAAGCGTTGGTAAAAATCATAGCGATAAGAATTGTGAAATTATCTTATTAACATCAGGTACGACAGGTGCACCAAAGGGGATAATGTTATCTCGGGATAATATAAAAAGTAATGTAGAAGCTATAGGCGACTATTTGAGATTAACATTAAATGATAAAATATTTATGGTTAAAAATATGAATCATAGTTCAAGTATCATTGGAGAGTTATTGGTAGGCTTAGATAATATGTGTACTATAGTCTTTAATTCTAAAGTTTTGACAGCTTCTAGTATGGTTAATTCAATATGCGATAATAATATTAATGTGTTTTTTGCAGTGCCTACTATTCTAAGAGAAATTATATTAAAACACAAACAACTTAATTTAGAAAAAATGGGTCATTTAAGAATAATTAATTTTTATGGGGCACCAATGTCTTCACAAGATATTGATAAATTGGTAGAATTACTTCCTAATTGTAATTTGATATATTCTTATGGATTAACGGAAGCTTCGCCAAGAGTTACATATATTATGGGTTCAGATTTATTAAAAAAGGCTGGTTCTAGTGGAAGACCTATCAAGAATGTTAAAATAGAAATTAGTAATAAAGGGATTGATAATAATGGAGAGATTGTTGTTAGTGGTCCTAATGTTATGCTGGGATATTATAACGATGCAGAAAAAACTCGCAAAACTATTGTTGATGGGAAATTATATACGGGTGATTACGGATATATTGATGAGGATGGATATTTATATGTACAAGGCCGTAAAGATAATATGATAATTAGTGCAGGTAAAAATATTTATCCTGAAGAAATTGAACAGGTATTACAAACAGCAGAAGGTGTAAAAGAGGTGCTTGTTCGAAATGTTTCTGATGATAAAGGTGTAGAAAAGTTTATAGCATATATTGTTACTGATGATATTGAGCCTAATATGAGTTCCTTATTTGAAGTGTGTAAAAATAGATTAGAGAATTATAAGATACCTAGTAAGTTTGTGTATGTAAAAGAATTAGAGAAAACACCTAGTGGAAAAATAGTTAGAAAACAACAGTTATAAGTCTGTGATAAGGAGGGAAATTATGGATGAATTAGTAAATACGGTCCAAAGTATGAGTAAAAGTACTAATGATATTGATATAAAGCTACCTATAGTGTTTCCGCCACCTATATGCTATGCTTTATTTGCAGCTGATAAGTTGGCGATTATTATGAATAACCCAAGTGCTATGAATTGGATATATAATAACTTTATACAACTTGTATTTTATTCTGATAATTTGGAAAACATAGATCCACATACACATTATTTATCGATTTGGCCAATTGATTTGATGAAAATAGATCAGAGAGGTGGCAATTTATTCTTAAGGGAACACATAATTAATAATAATATAATGGAGTTGAATAAAGAGAATCTCGTTGATTGCATTAAAATGTGGATTGATCAAGGATTGTATATTATTGCGAATATAGACTCTTCAAAAATATCTAAAACAAGATATTTTGGCAGAAAACCATTCTGCCATTCTGCTTTTATATTTGGATACAATGAAATAGGAATATATCAGGTTGATTTTTTGAATTCAGGTCAGCTTGATATAATTAATGTTCCATATGAAGAGTTAATTGAAGCTTTCTTTTCTCCGGAACTACCTAACATATTTAGGACAGAAAAAAATATGGAGGTTGATTATAATATAACTTTAATACAACTTAGGGATAATATAAAATGTGATTTGAATGGTGAGGTAATCAAGTTTTGGATAGAAGAGTATTTACAAGCAAGAACTATTCAGACGCATAATAACTTCTTTGTTCGGTTTGAGAATACTGTATCGGGAATTAAAATTTATGATTGTATGATTAAAATGGTAAAGAAGATGAAAGAAGACAATGAGCTTGATTATAGAATGTTTCATGCACTGTATGAGCATAAATCTATAATGGTTAAGCGTGTAGAGGAGTTAATGAATCAAGGATTAATATCTAGTGATGAGGTCCTTGTATCAGAGGCAGAAGAAATGGAAAAAATCTCTGATATTTGTAGAATGATGGTGCTGAAATATAACATTCTTCCGAGAGATGACATGCTAGAAGAACTTGAAAGAAACTTACTGGAATTAAAAGATAAAGAGATTATCTTTTTAACCAAGTTGAGAGATAAATTATAAGGAGGGAGTGAGTAAGATGGATACTATAATCGAAAAAATAAAAGCTATTATTAAAGAGAATTATAATATTGAGATTGAAGAAGATGAAGAACTACGTGAAAAAGGAATTGATTCATTGAGGACAGTCAAGCTAATTGTAATTATTGAGCAGCAGTTTAATATAAGTTTTCCTGTTGAAAGTATGAATGGCACAGATTTGAAGAATGTAAGAACTATATCTAAATGTATATATGATATTATAAAAAAGGAAGAGAGGATATAATTATGAATAGAGAATTGATTTTTAAGTTGTCAGACGCTTTGTTAGATGAGAAGGTTACAGTTGAGGATGAAGATTGGGAGTTGCTATTAGGACAGATTGTTACTAATAGGGTTGTAGGAATTGCTTACAAGAATTTAAAGAAAAGTGAAGTGAAAATGGCAAATGAGATTGAACAGTGTCTGAAAAGTACGCTAGATTATAATGTAAGAAAAACAAAAGATTACATTGATAATGTTAAGTACATAGGCACAATCATGTCAGAAGCATCATTTAATTATGCATTGTTGAAAGGCGCATATTTGGCTACCAAGGTTTATGAAATAGGGAATAGAACATCGAATGATATAGACATTTTTCTGCATTCAAGTGATTTGACAGAATGTCAAGAAATACTTAAGAAAAATGGATTTATTCAAGGCTATTTTGCTAATGGAGAGATTATTCCCGCAACACGTAGAGAAATATTGATGGCAAGAATGAATTATGGTGAAACTGTACCGTTTTTGAAAATGGTAAATGGAAACTTGCTTGAACTAGATCTTAATTTTTCGCTTGATTTTAAGCCTAGTGGGAATAGTGAAATTATGAGCAAGATGTTATCTGATGTAAGTTATGTTGAGTTAGATGATGTTGGATTTAAGACTCTTAAATTGACAGATTTTATTATTCATTTGTGTGCACACTTGTATAAAGAAGCCACTACATATGATTGGGTTGTTGGTAGAAGAGATCTTAATTTATATAAATTTAGTGATATTAATGTACTATTAAGAAAGATGTTGGATGAAAAGCTTTGTAAAGCTTTGGTTGAACGAATAAAGGAGTTTGATATTAAAAATGAATGTTATTATTCATTCTATAATTCAGGTTTGATTTATCCTAAATTGTATGAAAATCAATATTTTAAACAACTACTTGATGGTATTAAGCCAGAATCATTGAGGTATATGAAACAAATAGTTTGGCCTGTTAAAAAAGAATTATATGAATATCAACATGATTTTATAGAGTGGTTTTTACATAAGGATAGAGTAAATGAACTTAAATTAGTAACTGAGGAATAAATGTTTGGTATTGAAAGAAGGGTTTTATATGATAGTAGGACAAATAAAACAAGGGAATTTGGGAAACAAGCTTGCTTTATCTTGCGTTGAGAGACAACTATTATACATACTTGAAGCCAATCAAGTTAATTCCAATATATTATTCGTAGAAAGCTATTCAAGTGTTGAAACGATACTTGATTATTTTATGAACGAAGATATGAAATATGTTGAGTTCAATATCTTTAATAGATTGCAATATATTGCAAGCGAAAAAGGCATTATAGATATAGAATATGTTGAAGTTAGGGATGAGGATTTCATTAATAAATACGAATATATATTATTAGGAGCTGATATAGAGTTTTTGAAAAAAACATATGGTTCTTCTGTATGGAGTGACGAACATTATGTATTGATTACTCAGAAGGATGCAGATACATATTACTATCTAAATGATAGTCCATATGATGAACGTATTATTTCAAAAGAAGAAATGTATGAATTGAGTACAAGTAGTGCTATTGGAATAACATTAAAGAGAAAGCCTATTGATGAGAAAGATGTTTTAAGACAATTTTGTGATAAGTTGAATAGTGATGATTCTGCCAGAAGGTATCAATTAAAATCAGTAAATGAAAATTCTTTGTTGCAATTAAGAGATGCATTGGGGATAATAAGGGTAATGAGAAGACGTAATTATTACTTTATTTCTGAATATGTGGATGCCGGTTTTATGAATGAATATTTAAAAGGATTGGATTCAAAATACATAAAGTTAGAATATAGACGTCTGAGAAAAACAGCTATTGATATGGATTTTTTAAATGAGTTTACGTCAGAACTAATTAAAGATGACAGAGACATTACAAATAAAATTAAAGAAAAAATAGGAGAAAGAATATGTTAGGAAAGATTGTTAATGAGATTAAAAAGTTGGTGAATAATGGAATTGATGCAAATATTACAGAGGAGACTAGTTTGGTCGAATTAGGAATTGATTCATTAATGACCGTTGAGTTGGTATTAGGGTTAGAAGATGCATTTAATATTCAGTTTAATGATTCGGATTTGGAAATGGAAAATTTAAGAAATGTCAGAGATATAGTTAATCTTGTAAATAAGTATATTGAGCAATGTTAGGTCAGTAATCACAATGAAAAATTTACAACTATTTTTTAAGGTAATAACGAAAAAAGTGTATTTATTAATAGTTTTTGTTATTCTATCTTATATGACATCACAAATTGTTGCAACTGGAACCAGTCTTATATCAGATTCTATAGATGCAGTGTTGGTGTCCGAAGTGTTAGAAATTAAATCATTATTGATGCAAATTTCCTTGTTAATTTTAGCAGCGATGGCGTGTTCGATTATTAAGAAGATAAGTATAGAAAGCTATTCAATTTCGCTACAAAAGATTTATCGAGAAAAAATCATATATAAACTTGGAAAGTTAAAATATGATTATGTCAACAAAAATAGAGGAGAAATCATAACAAAGCTGACATCTGACATAGGTGATTTGGGTAAGTTTTTATCAGAAAATTTACCAGATATTATTTATTCTTTGGTGATGATAATAACATTTAGTGTATCTATAATGATTATGAATTATAGGTTGATGTTGAGCATTTTGATATGCTATCCGGTTGTTTTGCTTATAGGAGACAAACTATCTAAAAGGTTAAATGAGCTTGCAAAAAATCGTAAGGGTAAGTATGATGAATTGACAGATGCGGTGATGGATGCTGTGGGTGGTATTGAAATTGAACGAAGTTATTGTTTGTATGAGGAATTAACAAATAGAATTAATCTAATAGCTAAATGTATATTAGGAAATGAGTACAAACGTAATACTTATCAGGCTATGGCTAATGGATTGCAAAATTTAATAAAATGGTTCCCTAATGTGGTTTGTTCTATTATAGCACTTGTTGAAGTTCTTGCAGGAAGATTATCGGTGGGAGAATTGATGGGGTTTGTGGTTTTATTTGTAAAGCTTTCATCCTATATGAGCGAATTACCAGCATATATTAATGATGGTCGTGAGTTGTTTGTTTCGGTTAAGCGAATAGAACAATTATTGGAAGCACCGGTTGAAAAATCAGGCAATTACTATTTGAAGGAGATTTACAAGGGTAGTGATGTCGTAGGGCTTAAAAATGTAACATATCGGTATGAAGATAACCCTAGTAGGAATGTGCTTGATAATATTAATGTTACATTTAAGAAGGGAACTACCAATGCGATTGTCGGTGAATCAGGGTCTGGTAAATCGACATTATTTAAGTTATTGTGTGGTTTTGAAAGGCCGGTTAAGGGTACATATGAATTATATGGTGTGGATTTTAACAAATGGCAGTTGGATAAAGCACGTGAATTATTTGCAATTGTACCTCAGAATTCTTTTATGTTTCCAGAATCAGTTTATGATAACCTGCGATATGGTAATGAGGAGGCTACAATGGAGCAAATAATTGTGGCATGTAAATCTGCTGGTATCTATGAACGGATTATTTCTTTGCCGGATAAATTTGATACGATAATAGGTGAAAATGGTGCTGAATTTTCAGGTGGAGAAAAACAAAGAATAGCAATTGCTAGAGCTCTTGTAAAGAATGCACCAATAATTCTATTAGATGAACCAACTTCAGCACTTGACGTAAAGACAGAGTCAATAATTAATGAGACAATGGAGAAAATTGCAAAGAAACATGATAAAACAATAATTATTATTGCACATAGATTATCGACAATTAAGAATGTGAATAGAATAATTGTTTTACATAAGGGAAAACTTGTTGAGGATGGAAAACATAACGAATTGATAAAAAATAATGGTTTTTATGCAAGTTTATACAATAAAGAATATATCAAAAAGGAGGGAGAAAATCATGAGGATCAAGATTCTCTTTAAGTACTTAAAGCTCATGAAAAGAAGACTTCCTCTTTATATGCTAAGTATTTTGTTTATGACAGCCTTTGGTGCACTTTTTGATGTTGCATGTTCGATGGTGACGAAAAATGTGTTTGTTGTAGCGCAAAAAGGTGTAATGGTGAAAAATGATGTTGTATTGTTTGCGGTATATATTGTTGCAGGATTTGTTGCGGTTATACTCGCGGCTGTCTTTATGAAGATATACAATAATGAGGCTAAAAGAGGTTCATTAGAGATTAAACAACTAGTATTTGCGAAAAGTATTAGACTTCCTATGAGGTATTACGATATACATCATAGTGGAGAGATAATGTCTAAGTTTGTATATGAAACAGATATGGCTAATGACATATATGGTTCAAGACTAAGAAGAGTATTGGCTCCAATAATCTCTGTTGCAGTGTATGTTATTGTTATGATGCAATTGTGCTGGTCATTAACGTTAACTTTACTACTATTTAATGTGCTTATAGTTGTTCTTAACGGACTTCTGGCAAAGCCTATGAGTCAAGTTGGCAAAGCCATGGCTGATAGTAATGCTAAGATGACAGAGAAACTTACAAATATTCTTTCAGGCATAGAGGTGAAGAAACTTTACGATTCAAAGTATATAAATGAGGATAAATATGCTAAGGAAAGTAATGTTTATGTAAGTCACCAGAAGAAGAAGATGGTAATAGGTGCTTTATTAGAGACTTTTTATAATGGATTTGATTTGTTGTGTGCATTGTTGTTCTTGGTAGTTGCTATTGCTTTTATTCAGAATGATTGGGTATCTGTTGGAAATGTTGCGGCTATTTATACTATGTATGGAGCATTAAGCATTAGATTCTTACAATTGGGCAAAAGCTATCCAGAGTTGATGAATTGTTTAGCCTATGCGGAAAGAGTATTTGAATTTTTGCAAATAGACGAGGAAAGAGATATATTAAGTTCAGAAACTACAGTTCGTGTGCTCAACTGTGAAAATGCAGTTGAGGTAGTTGATATAAGTTTTAGTTATGATGGAAAGTGTAAGGTATTTGAAAAAAGGAGTTTATTGATAGAAAAAAATAAGACGGTGGCTATAGTTGGTAAATCAGGTGGTGGAAAAAGTACTCTTGCTAAGCTGATGATTGGGTTCTACAATATCCAAGAGGGCGATATATTGTTATTTGGAACCTCCATAAAAAAGCTAGGACTGATTAATGCTAGAAATCTTATTGCTTATATTCCGCAAGAGCCATATTTATTTGGAGTTAGTATAAAAGAGAATATCCGATATGGTAATTTGAAGGCGAGCGATGAAGAAATAATTATAGCAGCAAAACATGCTAATGCGCATGATTTTATTATGAATCAAAAGGAAGGATATGATACATTGATAATTAATGGGGGAAAGAGCCTTTCAGGTGGGGAGCGACAACGGATTGCAATAGCCAGAGCTATTATAAAGGACGCACCCATAATTCTTATGGATGAAGCAACTTCAGCGTTGGATAATGAATCAGAAAGAAGGATTCATGAAGCTATAGAGCAGTTGAAACACAATAAAACAGTCATTGTCATTGCCCACAGACAAGAGACAATTAATATAGCAGATACAGTAGTTGAGGTTTAAATAATCCCCTATAGGTAGTTTCTGATATATTAGGTAGCATAAGTTCATAAAATAACATTGCATATTAAGATTCTTTTGACAGTGAAAAAAGTTCTTTTACATAAATTCCTAGATAATGGGAAAGGCATAGAACATGTTCTAAGGAGAAATTTCTTTCGTAACGCTCTATTCTTCAAATGGTTCGTCCGCATGAGCCGATAGCAATAGCCCAATCTTCCTTACAGATATATCTTTCGGTTCGTATTTGCTTAAGTATAGTTGATATTCAGACAATCAAAGGCTTAAGTTTTGATGAATGTACAAGAGGCTTCCTGTTAGGCTTTCTTGAATATCTTAAGAAAGAAGGTTATGTAGCGCTTACCCGGATCTGGTGTCACTGGTTCCGGAGCGTTAAAATCGGTCATGTCAAGATATTTCGTAATGGTCTTACGGTCATGGTCGGTTTCAGTAATGATTTCAGGGATAGTTTTCCCTTGCTCGTAATAGAGCTGTCTGATAGAATGGATCTTGTCCATTGCAAGCATACTCCTTTTCTCCTTGAATGTTGTCCGCAACGACATTTCAAGGATACATAAAGATGGGTATGTCTGCAATGGATGTTTGATATTTTCCTAAATCCACAGGAACTGTGAATTTAGGAAAATACCAAACAGGGCTCTGCAATAATTGGTATTTTTATTATACAAGAAACACAAAGTACTCGTACGGTTTCAGATTGTTGGCCTTTGCTGTCGCTGCGATACTATAGAACACAGTGGATGTCTTGGCTCCGTATGTGGTATCAATGACTTCCTAGTTCTTCTCCCCGATGCAGAACCCACGGATGGCACGTTCAGCCGTTTATCCTTATATGAGAATAAATGAGTGAACGAGCTGTCAAAAGCTATGTTATGGGAAGAAAGAACTTTTTATTCCACGACACAGTAAAGAGAGCAACTGCAAGTGCCATAGTATATACGCTTGCGGAAACAGCAAAGGTTAATGGATTAAGCAGCGCTCTTTATCTGGAAACAGTCATGACAAAGATGCTGGACTACAAAAATGAGTCCAAAAGCATACTTGAAGACCTTATGCTATGGTCAGAGATGATGTATGAAACATGTAGCCTTAATACCCATTCAGAAATTTGATTTCTATATAAAATCAGACTGTATGAATCATACGGGTGATTATGAAGTGCTTACCCTGAAAATAGTATGCTTATGGTATACTAAGGAATAGTAATGCGGTTTTAGCTAAAATTACATATTATGATGAGAAATTAATGCAAAGGAGTTACAATCAAATGGATAACAATGAAATAGTAACAGAAGAAGTGGCAGCAGTTGTTGAAAATAATACAGGTATTGAGATTGAACCATTATTTGAGGAATATGTTGATTTTGACACATTTTCAAAGTCAGATTTTCGTGTTGTAAAGGTAAAGAATTGTGAGGCAGTACCTAAGAGTAAGAAACTTCTTAGATTTACGCTTGATGATGGTACAGAGAATGAAAGAACTATTCTTTCAGGAATACATGCATTTTACGAGCCAGAGGAACTTATAGGTAAAACTTTACTTGCAATCGTAAATCTTCCACCACGTTCTATGATGGGAATAGATTCATGTGGTATGCTTCTTTCTGCAATTCACAATGTAAATGGAGAAGAAAAACTGAATCTGGTAATGTTAGATGATGCAATCCCAGCAGGTGCAAAATTGTATTAAGAGTATAAATGTCACATGGTTGTTAATAACCGTGTGGCATTTTATCGTTGCTGTTGATAAGGACATGAAAAGCTGGGGTAAAAGAAGGAGAGCCGGACTGCTGTTCCGACTCATTCTTCTACATGGAATACATCTTCCACCAGCATATTAAAGTACTTTGATATTCGCAGCATAAATTCGGCAGATGGGGTACTGTCCCCACGTTCTATCCTGCCGACAGTTTTGGTGCTGTATCCGATAGCAGCGGCAAGCTCATCCTGGTAAATGCCACGCTGTTCCCGGATTTCTCTAATATTATTGGTAACCGTCATAAAAATCCCTTCTTTCAGTTCTATAGATATTTTCTTATTATCAATTATGCAAAATAATGTGTCCAATAAAAAGGACTTGCTTTATTTGCAATGTCTAGTAACAGCGGAAGCATCAGATTTCCCAAGAACTTTTCCAAATATGTCTAAGCGGTCGTTTTCTCCAACCTTGATAGGTGCATACTTTTCATTAAGCGAGATAAGGAAGATACCGTCTTTATCATTTTGTAATTTCTTGATATAGGCTTCTCCGTTAAGAGCGAAGATGCCGATTTCTCCATTAGCAACAGATTCCTGTTGTAATACCCATGCAATCTGACCATCGTGGAATTCAGGTTCCATACTGTTACCACTAATGCGGACACCGAAAGTAGTATCTTCCGGAAGGATAGATTCATCTATGCGTACAGTCTCTTTCGATCCGTCTACAAGGAAGTTACCGGTTCCGGCTGATACGGCATTTTCAAAAATATCAATGCTACGGAATGGAATTATCTTAGCAGTCTGCTTTTCATACATTCCGGATGCATGGAGCAGATTGATATAATCCATAGCTTTTTCCCTGCCCTCATCAGTAAGTGATGAGAAAGGCTCGTCAGGATTTACTCCAAAATATGCCTCATACATGTTAGTAATACCAAGGATTCTACACAATTTGTAAAATATGGTAACGCTTGGTTCAGCAAGATTTCTCTCCCAGTTGGATATGGCTTTATAGGAAATGGTAATGCCTTCCTTTGCCAGTTCATCAGCGAGATCTTGTTGGAGCAAGCCTTTCTTTTTTCTATATGTTGAAATGATTTCTCCGATTGAGTACATACATACGCCTCTTTTCTTTCATTTTGTTGATTTCAAATGTCTCTTTTCACTTCATAGTATATAGCAATAGTGCCAATTATTCAAGTTAAAAATCCAATATAATGAGAAAAAGGACACATGTGTCCGTTGACAGTCGATTATTCTTAGGGTTATACTATGCCCTGTAAGAAACATTACTCATATACTTGGACTAAAGGTTATGGTAGTGACAGATTAAATGCAGGAGGTGATGAAGATGGGAGACAGGGTAATACTTCATTCAGATATCAACTGTTGTTATGCCTCGATTGAGCATCTGCATCATCCGGAGCTTGCAGGAAAGCCACTGGCAGTAGGCGGTGACCCGGAGGCAAGACATGGGATTGTCTTAACAGCCGACTATATTGCTAAGAAGTACGGTGTGAAAACAGGAATGGCACTCTGGCAGGCAAAGCAGGTCTGCCCTGACATAACATTTGTTTCACCAAGAATGGACTTATATCTTCGGTTCTCAAGAATGGCACATGAGATATATGCAGAATATACGGACAGGCAGGAGCCATATGGGATTGATGAGTGCTGGCTTGATGTGACAGGGAGCAGTTCCCTTAAAGGAGATGGATTGCTTATCGCACAGGAAATCAGCAGGAGAATGAAGTCAGAGCTTGGCATCACAGTAAGTGTTGGTGTTTCTTTCAATAAGATATTTGCAAAGCTTGGTTCAGACTATAAGAAACCTGATGCAATCACAACTATGTATAAGAGTGAGTTTAAGCAGAAGGCATGGTCACTTCCGGTGGCAGATCTTCTATACGTTGGCAAAAGTACGAACAGAAAGCTTGCATTATTTGGTATCAAAACCATAGGTGATCTTGCAAGGGCAGATGAAGATGTGCTTAACAGTCACCTTGGAAAGATGGGCAGTATCTTATGGTCGTTTGCTAATGGCTATGATGATTCACCTGTCAAGCTGGAGAATACCAACGCTCCAATTAAATCGGTGGGAAACAGCACAACAACACCAAAGGATTTAGTATGCGATGAGGATGTAAAGATTGTTCTTTATATTCTGGCTGAGAGTGTTGCAGCAAGACTTCGTGAGAATGGATTCCGGTGCAGAGTGGTTGAGATAAGTGTCAGGGATAATGAGCTATTCTCTTTTACCCGTCAGGAAAAGATTGACCATGCAACGAATATCACCGGAGAGATAGCTGCATATGCTTATCAGATATTTAAGGAAAACTATAACTGGAGCAAACCAATCCGCAGTGTTGGTGTCCGAGGTGCAGACTTAGTAACAGATAATTATTGGGAACAGATTGATTTGTTCTCAAGTGTGGAGAAGCGTGAAAAGCAGATGAAGATGGATTCAGCGGTGGATGAGATACGCAGAAGATTTGGATTTTACAGTATCCAGAGGGGGCTCATGTACCGGGACAGGATTCTGTCGGCAGTCAATGCAAAAGAAGAACACACAGTACATCCACATGGGTACTTTTCAGGTTAGTAACGAGAAGTACCAGTAGAGTAAAGAAGAGGGAGGCGGAACATGAGCGAAGCAGCAGGAATTGATCTGGTAGACAGGGCACCATTGACGGAGAAGCAGCAGAATGTGTATGAAAGTATTATGCAATATCAGAGAGTTAATGGTTATGCTCCTACTATCAGGGAGATATGCAAGATGGTAGGGGTGGCATCGACTTCAAGTGTTTATGCACATCTGAAAATATTAGAAGAAAAAGGCTATATAGCAAGGAAGATGGATGCTTCCAGAGCAATAGCAATCTTGTAAGGAAGGTGATTACATTGAGCAATAAGGTATATGTTGATGTACTTGCAGAGTTTTCAAAGGACGGACTGCTCATTCCCAAAGAGATAACATGGGAAGATGGCAGAAAGTATGAGATTACACGAGTAAAAGACAAGCGCAGAGCAGCCAGTACAAGAGCTGGTGGCGTTGGAGAGCGTTATACCTGTGTGGTAGATGGAAAGGAAATATTCCTTTTCTATGAAGATAACAATATGTGGTTTATGGAAAGAACCGGAGCCTGATGTGAATGTGTGCTGACAGCACAATTCATATCAGTTGGCTTTAGATCAGCAAAGCCGGGGAATGTGCATACATTCATCGGAACTCCCGGCAAAAGGCTTGCAAAGGTGATTTCCCTTTCCTTTACGAGTACAGAATTGTAGATTGATGATTTTGTATGAATAAGGAGCGAACTGAATTGAACAAAGAGTTAAAAGTTATAGATTTTTATTGTAAGAAGTGCAAAAAGAGTATGAAAGTTTCATACATGGTTACAGGTAACAGAAATTATCCGGTACTGCCGAGAGTTATGATTAAATGTCACTATTGTGGTAGAGTAATGACCTTGAAGAATTTCAAGGAAGGTGAGCTGCTGGATAAGGTAGAACAGGATAAGTATTATATCTGATACATACAGTCAGGCATCAGATGCTGCGGCAGATATTTGGTCGCAACAGGATAAGACAATTAAATTAGTGGTCATCATGATATGGGAGACACCTGAAATAAGTGTAAGCTGATGATACGCAAAGGTGCCATCCTAAGGACGCATGAAAAATTAGAAACCAGTTTGAGGACTGGGACTGTTTTTCATGTGTCCTTTTTTATTTGCTAAAAATTACATATCTAGGGAGTTATTGTCCCTCCTCAAACGAGTTAACGGTAAAAGTTTGAAAGGATGGACGATATGAACAAGGAAATAAGAGAATATGATAAGAATGTACAATTTGAAATAGGGCAGAGAATACAGGAAATGCGACTAGACAAAAATATGAAAAGCATTGAGTTGGCAACGGAATTGGGAATAACAAGGAACCAAATGTCACGAATTGAAAATGGTAGAGCAAATTGCACAATACAGCAGTTATATATAATGTCACAGATATTTGAGCACAGTATGGATTACATCATATCGGGCAAAAAGGGCAGACAGGAAAATGAGATAACATTTGCCCAGAGAGAGGCAATTGATAAAATGTTGAGGGCATTTGATAAATAAACAGTACTTTGCATAAATATCTTTCTGTGCAAAAAATAGAAAGTTCTTGCTTTGATATGCAAATGTTGTGCAAAGAATTGACTATACGCAAAATTTATGATATCCTTTGTAAAAGGAGGAAGCAAATTAATGAAAAGAGATTTATCAATTCTATCAGAATATGTAAGAATAAGTACTCCGGATAAGGATAGATTGGCAGAATTAGTTGTGAGAGCAAAAGGTCCAGAGCTTAGTATGTCGCAGTTCGCAAAAAAGTGTGAGGTTAATCCGTCTACGCTTTCAAGAATTGTAAACAAAAAAACAACGGGCAAAAATTCAGATGCTTTAATATTTAATATTGCGGAGAATGCAGATCCAAATAGTGGAGTTACCTTTGAAATGCTTATGTCTGCTCATGGCATGAAAAAGCGTAATTTAAATGGAAAAGTGGATACAGAAGAATACAGAGCGTTTGAAAAAAATGCAGCTGACTTAGTACTGTCAGAGATTATGAAGAGGGGGTATAAAGTTCAGGTTCCAATGACACCTCAGGTTTACAATGCTTTAAATTATCATTACAGACCTGATTGGGAAATTGCTACTGATGCCGTTACTTCTGATAACACTATGGGACAATGGCTTTTTGAGTTTTGGACAATGCTTGGTACGGAACAGCAAGCTATTCGTAAACAGACAATAAAACTAAGACAGAAATTATTGATGGTTTTAGGGCTATATTATATGGATGAAGTCAAAGCAGATAAATTATCGTTTGTGGTTTTTAATAGAAAATTCTATAAATTGCTTAAAGATACCCTGGAGGGGATTTGTGTAAAACCATGGATTACAATTATGTTATTTGATATGGAGCAAGCACAATTTATAGAAGAATTCACTTTTTTATCGCCTGATGGAAGTGTTCGTGATAGTAATATGAAAATTTCTATGAATGAAGAATGCGATGATTATACAGACGATTTGTTTGAAGATATAAATGGTCGTAATCAATTTATGGATTAGTCTATAGGAGGTGCTTATGGAAGAAGATAAAACAGTTTTATTATTTCGTCAGATACAGGCAGCAACTAAAAATGGTCATGATGCAGAAGTGCGCAGAGATAAGGATGGAAATTTTGTGGTTTATTCCGTAAAAAAACAGCGGGCAGATAAAATACAAGTTAAATAATACATCAGCTGAATTGGCAGTTGATAAGGGCAAAAGGGAGCCGATATCGTTCAATATTTGAATGATAGAGGCTCCTTATTTTTTTGTAAGGGAGGTGAGCAGAGTGATCCGAGAGATAAAAGAATATGATTCTGATACTTGTTCGGAAATCGGTATACGAATTCAAGATATGCGAGAATCAAGACATATGAAAGCTATAGAATTGGCAAGCTATCTTGGCATTGGTAAGAACCAGATGTCTCGAATTGAAAGTGGAAAAGCAAATTGTACGATACCACAATTGTATTGTATTGCACAAATCTTGGATTGCTCTGCCGATTTTTTGTTATTTGGAGAAGAACGCACGAATTATTCGTCGGAGATGGTGGAATTAGTGAACAATTTAAAATTGGTAACTGGAAGAATAGAGGGAGAAATTAAAAATAGTCTTTTAAAGACTACAAATAAGAAAAGATAGTCTTTAGAGTGGGCGCATAGGTTTTCTTAATATAGTACCATAAACATGTGCTAAGGAACAGCACACCACGAGAGTGGAGGCGCCAAAACTCTCCAATACGAAATCGTAAAGGAGATAACAAAATGAATAAAAGAGATTTTAACGTAGTAGGAAACGAAGGTACAGATAATCAGGAGCTTGCTAAGGGAATTGCATTTATAAAGTCCCGCAGAGCAGAACTCAATGTAGTCCAGATGGTCGAGAATATGCGTGATCAGGCAATGCCTAACGGAGTAATAATTAACGATGCATATTGTGACCGCTCGATAACAAGAGACTATGACAGAGAAGCACTGAATGCTTTCTTTGCAACACTTAAAGAGGAAGATTTTGAGGTTGTAGTAGTCAGAAGCCTGAATGAGATCACCGATGACATTTATGATTTGGAAGAATTTGTTAAGACCATCACAGATATGGGCATATGGCTCTATTCTCTTGAAGTCGGTCCGGTGCCAATTATTGTATCTCATGCAGAGGACTTTGGATGCTAACGGAGTCCTTTGGTAGAGCGACAACAGAAAATCATTCCGGTCGGGACAAACAAGTCCCGGCTGTGAAGGATTGCAGATTTACACAGACTGCATTCGGAACAGTTGTACATGATTCAAGTGGGAAGTGGCTTGGTCAGTATGAGACAGAAGATGCAGCTGTAGAGATGTTAAGAGAAATGGCAAAGGTCGATGGAGGATATAGCGATGAAATATGATGGTTATGTAGTTGGACCGATACTCCGTAAGCTGCGTGAAGATAGAGGATATTCCTTGACACAGTTATCAGAAGTAACAGGATTAAGCGTTTCCACATTGATTCAGATGGAACAGGGTGGAAGAAATCTCAGTATGAAAAGTCTTTATGTGTTAATGGAACTTTATAAAGTTGATGCAAATACAATTCTTGGGATAAATAAACGGGAGGATTGTAAATCCATCGATACAAGGCTTGGCAAAATGGAAAAAGAGAAGCGAGCGTATTTTACAGCTTCCTTTCTCTTTATGCTGGAAAATGCGGAAGCGATAGTTTAGGAGATGAATGTATGGCAAATAAAAACAAAGTAATTCGTAAGACAATAGAATGTATAGAGTATTTATCAGTCGAAGCACCACTTAGGAAAGTAGATTATCTGGAAGATAAGCAGAGCAAATATATCCATGAGTATGTGAAAAACAAGGAGTATTGCATTGTTGGAACAATGAGAAGACATGGATTTTCTCAAAGAGATGTTGACAGGCAATGGAGCTATATTGTGGATAAAATCCGAAGAAAAAAGGTTGATGGTGTAGTAATTGCCAATATGGCAGCAGTATCAGTCAATCTTCTGGATGCGTATGTGAAGGTTTGTGAAGTTGTAGAGGCTGGAGGCATAATTGTCACAGTGGATGAGGGTAGACTTGGACTGAATATTAAGGAGGCGTTCTGATGAAAAGAAGATATGAGAAATATAGAAAATATGATGTTGTATATGCCGATTTTGGAAATAATCCGCATGGAGTTCAAAGCGGTATCAGACCGGGAGTAATAGTTTCGTGCGATAGAAGTAACCATGAGTATGCACCACAGGTATGCATTGTCCCATTAAGCACGAAACTCAAAGACAATCCTGTGCATGTGAAACTTAATCCAGAAGATGTAAAGGGATATAAACTGAAAGCGAAGTCGGATTTTATACCAGAGGACATGCAGACAGTTTCTAAAGGGAAGATCAGAGGAAAAACAGGTTATATTCCGAAAGATTCACCGGTGCGTGATAATATAGACAGAAGTTTGATATTACAGTTGGATCTTTTATCTGCAGCAAGGAAAATGATTATGGAGGAAGTAGAAAATGGATGCGAAAACGAGGAAAACTAATAATAAAAGATTTGTCCGTTATTCAGAAGGTGCTGAGATGTATTCAATGGGAAAGACAAAATTTCAGGAATTAGCTAAGGATGCGAAAGCTTGTTATAAGGTCAATCAGTTGGTATTGGTGAATTTAGACATTTTGGACACTTATCTGGAGACATTCCGTATAACAGATGAAGATTTCTATAAGTAAATTCAAAGATATATGGAGAAACTTGCATGAATACACTTGACTTATTGGCAGACAAAAAGTATAATATCTATATGAGGAGGTGCATAGGATGGCAAAGATGGGAAGACCTAAGAGTGAAAAGCCGCTGGATAAAAGAGTTACTATAAGGCTTAATGAAGAGGAATTTACTATTTTAGTCGAGTATGCACAGAATCATGATATTACAGTAACGCAAGCTGTTAAGTCATGTATTCAGGAGAAAATTCTGAATAGGTGTTAGGTGCAAAGGACTCCTTCGTATTAGAAAGGAGGAGTACATTGGCAACAAGAAAGGATGGAAAAGGAAGAGCCTTGAGAAAAGGCGAACACTATCGAAAAAGTGATGGGAGATATTCCTATTCATATAACGATGTGTTTGGAAATCGAAAATTCATATACTCAAATAATCTTGCAAAATTAAGAGAACGTGAAGAACAGTTAGTAAGGGATCAGCTAGATGGATTAGATGTATATGTAGCAGGAAGTGCAGATTTGAATTTTGTATTTGACCGCTATATTTCAACGAAATCTGAGCTGAGAAGCACTACTCGTTCAAACTATCTTTACACATGGAATCATTTCATTAGAGATGGATTCGGTAAGAAGAAAATTGGAGATATTAAATATTCAGATGTTTTGTATTTCTATAACTATCTTATAACTGAGAAGAAATTGCAGATTAGTTCGATAGAAAGTATAAATACGGTGTTACATCCTACATTTCAGTTGGCTGTTAGGGATGATATAATAAGAAAAAATCCTACCGATGGAGCGTATGCTGAAATAAAGAAGCGGAATGGCGGAACTAAAAAAACAAGGCACGCTTTAAGCGTAGAGCAGCAGAGGTCATTTATGAATTATGTTGCTGATAGTCCTATCTTTTACACATGGTATCCGTTATTTGCATTTCTATTAGGAACTGGATGTCGAATTGGAGAAGCGATTGGCTTGAGATGGGATGATGTAAATCTTGAGAATCGAACGATTGATATTAATCATAGTTTGACATATTATCCAAGGCAAGAAAAAACTTATGTATGTGAGTTCCGAGTATCATTGCCCAAAACCGAGGCAGGAAAAAGAGTCATTCCGATGATGGAACCTATATATAATGTTTTAAAATCGGAATACGAAAGACAGCAAGATGAAGGCTTCTGTGATACAGTAGTTGATGGCATGACGAACTTCATCTTTACTAACCGATTTGGTAATCCACATAATCCAGCATCAATCAATAGAGCTATTAAGAGAATTGTGGATGCTCATAATGCTGAAGAGGAAGTAGAAGCAAAGAAGGAAAAGCGTAAGCCTATTATGTTACCAAGATTTTCATGTCATATATTCAGACACACTTTTGCCTCAAGAATATGTGAGAATGAGACGAATGTCAAAATTATTCAGCAGTTAATGGGACACGCAGATGTATCGACAACCATGAATATCTACGCAGAAGTAAATGCAGAAAGCACCAGAGAATCTATTGAGAATCTGGCAAAAAATTTGGATGTTTTTTAGAAGAGAGTCCATATTAAATGGAACTTTCAGGTAGGACAACAAAATAGGATGGATGACAACAATCTGACAACAAAAAGACGTAAAAAGTTGTATAAATCCGAACAAAAATGAACTTATTAAAAAATGAATTATAAATGGATGCAAATCAGTTTGGAGAAATATAAATTGCAAACAAATGTTCTCCCGACGATGAAGTCCTTAGATGGTGGAAGCAAGGAAAATAAGGCGTCTAAGAGTAATTCGGCAGAGAATTGCGACCAGATTGCGACTGTTGAGGAAAAGATTGATTTCTCAAATGTAAAGATTGAACCATTGTTTGAGGAAACAGTTGATTTTGATACATTCTCAAAATCAGATTTTAGAGCAGTTAAGGTTAAGGAATGTGTTGCAGTACCTAAGAGCAAGAAACTTTTACAGTTTACGCTTGATGATGGTACAGGTGTGGATAGAACAATCCTTTCTGGTATTCATGCGTATTATGAACCAGAAGAATTAGTTGGAAAAACATTGATTGCCATCACAAACCTTCCACCTAGAGCAATGATGGGAATTGAATCTTGTGGTATGTTACTTTCGGCAGTAAACAATTTGAAAGATTCAGAGGATGAGGAGCTTCATCTTCTTATGGTTGATAACCATATTCCAGCAGGAGCGAAATTATATTAAAATAAAGAGAACACGCTAAAGAAATAGGACTTCCCAATATAAAAGTGAGGAAGTCCTATTTTCTATATACATTTCTTTGATGTATTTATTATTTTATCTTTCCAATCAATAACATTCTTAATTGATAATTTTTCTTGCGCTTTTATGAATGTTGTAATATATGTGTAGTCGATGTTATCATTTGAATCCACAGGAAGACGTATTTCCATATTTTTTAATACATTTTCATTAAACGAAGATTGTCCCCATGCAAAATTTTGAAATGCTTTTCTCATTACTGTTAGAAGATAGCAAGCAAGCTCTGGATTTAATTCACAGTCACGATAAGACATAACTTTGATTTTATCACCAGTAAAGTAAGGCTTTTCTTGATAGAATATAGTTGCTGTATCTTGTCCAAATGAAATTGTTTTTGCAGGATTAAGATAACATTCATCTTGTGTTATGTATCCTCGAATACCATTGTTTAAACTGCTTCTTACAACGTATGGATATTTGCCACCAAATGTTACTGTGTTTGCGTTAAAACGCTTTTGGGGACTTGATATATCAAATAGCCTTTCATTGCCTTCACCAAGTTTATAAACTTTATACTTCACCTTATTATCTTGGAATTGTTTTATAGTGTCTTTCTCGGATGAATTTAATTCATAACTATCTAGTCCGCTTATTGATAAATAAGCGGAAAGTTCGCGTATACAAGTTTCCATAAAATCAAAGTCAATAGTATCTTGTGCTATTATAGGTAATGAAACTTCCATATTTAAAATATCAACTCTAGTCATTTTAGTGGAATAATCATAATTTCCAACCGTTTTTTTCTTTAATAATGTAATTAAATATAAAAGTGAATACCTATTCCACTTTTCGGAATATGGGTACATTCCTTGTACGTGAGGATATCCAATAAAACCACCTTCTTGGTAAAAAAAAGTATCTGGACTTTTAGTACCTGTATCACTGAATGTAATAATATTCTTTTCTGTTGGAGGTAGATTAGAAAATCCTGCTCTTCCATGATTTTCGGATGTATTAGTTACAACAGGATTTTTACCATCAATGTCAAAAAGTTTTGAATTTGTTAATTTGTATGCTTTTGTAGGATGAATGTCAAACAGTTTCTTAATGGCAAATGGTTGATACGATGTCACTGATTATCTCCTCCTTTTAATATGCAGTCTACTTTCCAACTTAGAAATTCTTTTACTGTGTTTTTAAAATCATCTTGTGAAGGAAAATCGGCATTGGGTTTATGTTGTGTCAAAGTCCAGTCATCTCCGTTTAGAGTAATCGTATCTTCAATGTATTCTTCTTCTGAAAAATATTTAAGATATGATTTTCCATAAAGGACGAGATTTACAATTTCATTATATCTCTCGTTTGCGTGGTCTGTATTTCGTAAATTAACTTCTTGGCTTGATTTCTTCTTGTTTTGTCTTGTATAACCATCGTTTGAAAAATCTATAAACTTAACAAGTTGTTTTGTGTCATGTGGAACGCCTATGTTAAATACATATATGGCAGTTTGAACACCAGCTTTTCCGTGAAAAATATCTGACATATGGATGCTTGCAACAAGAGTATTGTTTTCTAATATTCTTTTTGTATAAGGTAATCCATTTCCACTTCCTGCATTTTCTTGAATAAGGATAACCGCATGTCCACTGTTCATTAGTTTAAGAGCCTTCTCTACAAATATGAATCCTTTTCCTTGAGCGGAATATGGTGGATTTAACAAAAATACGTTGGCAGGATATTTCTTCCCATTTAATTCGCCTTGTTCATAGTTTCCACTATATTCTGTCAAACTATCTTTATGAATAATATTTGAAGAGCCATCTCCCATCAGAATCATATTAAGCACTGCTAATAAATAAATATCAGAACGCTTTTCGATACCAAGAAGCTGTTCACATTTTATTTTTACAATCTTTTCATCTAGTTCTTTAGGACTTTTTATTCTTTCTTGTGCGTCCTTAATCATGATGTAACTCTTCGATACGATGACAATGCACCGGATGTTGTTGTAACAACTCTTAAGCTTATCAATGTACCGACAGAGCCTAAGCTTCCACAGACAGGCGACAATGCAAATCCGCTTCTTTATCTTGGAATTGGTGCACTTGCACTTATTACAGGTGTTGGAGTAGGACTTCGTGGAAGAAAGAAAAAGAATAAACAGTAACAATTAACCTTGCGGGGAATGTAAGCCAGTGACTTATGTTCCCCGCTTTTTTAGATTAAGGAGGAACCGTAATATGATGAATTACGAGATTTTTAAGGAAGTAGTAAAAGAAAAGTTTATGGATTATATGCCTGAGAAGTTCAAAGGAATGGAGCTTGTGGCAGAACCCGTGGAAAAGGTGAATGTGACTCTTGATGGCATCATCTTAAGAGAAGAAGGAAGGAATATTTCGCCTACGATTTATATCAATGACATGTATAAGAAGTATCAGGACTGTGGTGATCTTGAGGTGTCACATCATTGACAAATGTACATCGCCATGATATGATTTGAGAAATATATATATTTTTTGTCGGAAGTGTAGAGTTTTTTGTCGGATACTTTTCTAAAATAAATAAGCTATTACATCTTTATGAAGGTGTTTCAGCATTTGGCACAAGGGGTTATCGCAGAAAGACCTATTTTTTGCAATAACTCAAGTAGAAATGAGGTGAATATCGATGATGCAGCAATTGTATAAATTGATATATGTCAAAAATGGGGGAGGGGTAGAAGCCTACTGACCGTGAATGACGCTCAGGAGAGAATGACAAAAGGAGGACTTTATGAATATTATCAAACATAAATATGGCAAACGAACGGTATCTCTGCTGCTTGCGGTAATTTTGGTGCTATGCCCTTTGCAGGTTAGGGCGGCAGATAACAAGCCAACCATCGAGGCAGATAACAAGCCAACCATCGAAATTGGTAACTACATTCAGATGGGTACTTATGAGGGAGTGCCAATTGTGTGGCGTTGTGTAGCGAAGGATAGCAATGGGCCATTGATGCTTTCGGATAGAGTATTGTGTGATTACATGCCCTATGATGCAAAAACCAACAAAAATGCCGAAACAGGCTCGCACCGGCGCAATAGCTGGAGAGATAATTTTGGTTCTAACCACTGGAGAGACAGCAACATACGTTCTTGGCTCAATTCCAACGCTGAAGCAGGAAAAGTGAAATGGCTTTGCGGAAATCCGCCAACAGAGGATTCGGTCTATCCTAAAACGGCAGCATATGACCAAAAGGAGGGCTTCCTTCGCAGCTTTCGTTCGGATGAGCTGGGAGCGATTCGAACGGTGAAGCAGCGTTCTATCGTTTCCCATCCGGAGTATACGGCAGGTTATATCGACGCAGCCGGTGTTGATCTTCCCTATAACACCACAATTGATACGGTAGCGGATGGGTATGACAGTGCCCATTATGAATATATTTGGGATAGAGTTTTTCTGCTGGATGTTCAGCAGCTCAAAACGGTTAATGATAACCTGAACGGCTACCATATCGCAAAAAACAGAAGCGGTGTAGCATGGAACTATTGGCTGCGTACACCGATTACAACCTGTAACCATGATATGCGATTTGTGACCCCTCAAGGGAATATTTTGCGTGACGCACCCTATAAGGGATATTACGGCGTTCGTCCTGCCTTCTATCTGAATACGGAAAATTACACCGTATCATCCGGCACAGGACAGAGCGCACAGGACCCCTATGTTGTTTCCGCACCGGATGCGCCGGATGACAGCATTGGCATATCCGGCGCTGTGCGAGAGGATGTGAATGGTGACTGGAATGTGAACACGGATGAGTATCTACAGCTGGAGATGAGTACCCTCTACGCTGAGGATCCTGCATATGCAAATGTAACCGTACCGGTGTATACAATCCAGAAGCCTCGCAGCGATAAGGAGAACATGGTGATTGTGTACTGCGCCGAGGGCTACACCAAAAGCCAGCAAAAGCAGTTTGTCGAGGATGTAAAAAAGCTGTGGGGGGAGGTATTGCAGATAGAGCCATATCGCAGCATGGCGGATCGCTTTAATGTCTATGCACTCTGCACGGCATCGGTGGATGGCTATGGCGGTACCAGCACATTTTTTGCTGCGACCGCCAAAGGAGGAATTTCTACTAACAAAGGGAACTGGCGCAACCATGTTTTGGAGCGCATCATAGGCCCTGCGTTTATCGAGAAGATTCATGACGCACATATTCCTAATGAAACGCATCCAAACGAAAACACGATGGATCATAATTATAGACAGTATGATTATGTGTATGAAAATATCAACCAATTCGTTGTGTTGGCGAATAGCGGTGAGTATTTCGGTGGCTCTCATGATAATAAACAATATGGTATTCACTATATTGTTGCGTCAGCGAGAAACGCATATTCTGCGTTTACCCAGCGGCATGAACTGGGACACGGTCTGTTCCATCTGGGAGATGAATATAATTATAGCACGGTTCCTGTAGATGAGGCGAATTACACTACATCGCTGAATATGACTGCAACAAAAGATCCCACGAAAGTGAAGTGGAAGCAGCTGCTTGGCTTCCGCAATACCTATACCTGCCCGCATTATGACAGTTATCCTTATACCTATAATTCCAGCAGGGATTGTCTGATGCGAGAAACCTTTCAGAATGATTTTTGCGATGTGTGCAAGCTGCAGGGCATGAAGGTTATGAGTCAGCTCATTAAAAATCCCCCTGCGCTTTATGTGGCTGTTCCTGAGGTGAAAAAGTATATCGGTGATTACAGAAATCCTGCAGAAAAACCTTTTGCCTTTGAGGCAGCGAATTCCTCCGCATATGCGAGCTATCAAAATGACAGGAATAGCCGTCTATTAAGCGGCGGCAGTAAAAACAACTTTGATTATAGCAAAATGAAGGGGCAGCAGGTTGAGCTGCGTACCATTATACAAAATCTTTCGGATACCCAAGCGAAGACTGTGACCCTGCGCCTGTGGGTGGAACATTCCAACGGTGACAAAGCGGTCACGACAGATGGGAAGCAGGTTTTCACTACAAAGGAGTTTGACATCCCTGTTTGGAAAGAGAAAAGCAAATTCTGGCCAAAGGGTGCATTGGATTACAAGGGCAGCGACTTTGATTCCGGCCTTGTCAACTGCTCTCTGGTTTACACGATTCCGGAGAATGCCATTCTGCAATACGGCGATACCATCGGCTTTGATATTGTAGATGGTGCGACAGGCGAGGTATTGGCTCATGATGATACGGAGAAGCAGCGCTATGTCGATGTCACCATCCAATATCAGCTGGAGGACGGCACAGATGTTCCAAACACCATGCCGACTACCTTTACTGTTCCGGTAGGCAAAAAGGTTGATTGGCAGCCGCCGCAGGAACTGCACGGCTACGTTTTTGTTCACGCGGAGGGAATAGAAAATGCTGTCCCGAGCAATGGTATGACGATTCGTTATATTTATAAAAGGACTGAGGAACGCCCCGAGCCGCCGGTGACAAAAAATTATACGGTGAAATATGATTGGGGCTCTGTATTCCCGACAGGCGTAACGCTGCCGCAGAATAGCAACTCCTATTTCAGCGAGCAGCAGGCGAGGGATGCTGTGGATACGGAATATACCGCTGCAACTCGCATTAAGGCGCCAAAGGATGGCAAAAACGGCACATGGGCTTTTTCGGGCTGGGGTACCGGCAGCTTAAACGATACAACCGTGGTATTCAGTGGAAGCTGGAGTTTTACGGCGGATACAGCGCCGATAACGCCTCCGAGCGGTACAGCAAGCTACAAGATTACCGCAACGGCAGGTATCGGTGGAACAATCTCTCCCGGTGGCACGACAACGGTATCTGCCGCAGGTCAGCTTACATATACAATCAAGGCGAACGAAGGATATTATATTGCGGACGTAAAGGTGGATGGTTCGGAAGTGACAGCAACCACAAGCTACACCTTTAGTGATGTGAATACTGATCACACCATAGAAGTTACCTTTAAACAGGAAAGCCAGACACCGGATGTGCCGGATGTGATTGCACCAAGCATAACCACACAGCCTGGCAATGCGACAGTGAAGGTAGGTGAGACTGCGTCCTTTACCATAGCAGCAAGCGGTACAGATCTTACCTATCAGTGGCAGATAGACAGAAATGATGGGAAAGGATGGGTAAGCATTGACGGTGCAACGGCAACGAGCTATACCACATCCACAGTCAATATAAGCTGCAACGGATTTAAGTATAAGTGTGTTGTTTCAAACAGCGCAGGAAACGTAGAGAGTAATTCTGCAACATTGACCGTACAGGATGCGGGCGGTTCCGATAATCCTGACACACCGAATAACACCTATCAGATTATTGATGGAGCAAACAGTAGTTGGACGCATGACAGTGATGGTAATATCACCATCCGGGGTAACGGAGACTTCTCCAAGTTTACCGGAGTTAAGGTGGACGGAAATTTGATAGACAAGAGCAACTACACTGCAAAGGAAGGCTCTACCATTATCACACTGAAAGCTTCCTACCTGAATACACTTTCGGCAGGAACCCATACAGTTGAAATCCTGTGGACGGATGATTCTGCAAGCACCACATTTACCATCAAAGCAAATACCTCTGATAACAGTAATAACAACCAGAATGATAACAACAATAGCGATTCCTCTGATGACAAGCCATCGAGTGGAACTGATAAGAAGGATGTGACTGCACCTAAAACCGGGGACAACACACCGATTGTATGGCTGTTTATACTGTCAATTCTTTCCGGAACGGGATTGATTATTACCGTAAAGAAACGCAGAGAAAATTTGAATTCATAGAAACGATCGTTAAAAAATGAAACGAAAAAATAACCATGGAGAAGGCGGGCATGTATGCCCGTCTTTTCTTCAAAGAAAACACAACAGGGAGTGTACGCTGCGGAAGAGGCGAAAGAAAAGACACAGACGGAATCAAAGCAGAAGGCGTGTATGGGAATGGAAATGGAAATGCCTGACTCTGCAACTTTTATTAGCGGTGATATTTGTTTTTTCTGTGGCGGGGCTTCTTGGATATGGCATCTTCTATCTGTGTCAGAATGAGAGTAGCAGAAACACGCAAAAAGAATTACAAGGCATACGAGGAGAATCAAAAAAATTGCTGCTCCGACTCAATCTTCCACATGGAATACATCTTCCACCAGCATATTAAAGTACTTTGATATCTGCAGCATAAATTCGGCAGATGGGGTACTGTCCCCACGCTCTATCCTGCCGACAGTTTTGGTGCTGTATCCGATAGCAGCGGCAAGGTCGTCCTGGTAAATGCCACGCTGCTCCCGGATTTCTCTGATATTATTGGTAACCGCCATAAGAATCCCTTCTTTCAGTTCTATAGATATTTTCTTATTGTCAATTATGCAAAATAATGTGTCCGATAAAAAGGACTTGCAATTTTATCAGCAATGTCCTGTGATAGCAGAAGCATCAGATTTTCCAAGAACTTTTCCAAATATGTCTAAGCGGTCATTTTCTCCAACCTTGATAGGTGCATACTTTTCATTGAGTGAGATAAGGAAAATTCCGTCTTTATCGTCTTTTAACTTCTTAATATAGGCTTCTCCGTTTAGAGCGAAGATGCCGATTTCTCCATTAGCAACAGATTCCTGTTGTAATACCCATGCAATCTGACCATCGTGGAATTCAGGTTCCATACTGTTACCACTAATGCGGACACCGAAAGTAGTATCTTCCGGAAGGATAGATTCATCTATGCGTACAGTCTCTTTCGATCCGTCTACAAGGAAGTTACCGGTTCCGGCTGATACGGCATTTTCAAAAATATCAATGCTACGGAATGGAATTATCTTAGCAGTCTGCTTTTCATACATTCCGGATGCATGGAGCAGATTGATATAATCCATAGCTTTTTCCCTGCCCTCATCAGTAAGTGATGAGAAAGGCTCGTCAGGATTTACTCCAAAATATGCCTCATACATGTTAGTAATACCAAGGATTCTACACAATTTGTAAAATATGGTAACGCTTGGTTCAGCAAGATTTCTCTCCCAGTTGGATATGGCTTTATAGGAAATGGTAATGCCTTCCTTTGCCAGTTCATCAGCGAGATCTTGTTGGAGCAAGCCTTTCTTTTTTCTATATGTTGAAATGATTTCTCCGATTGAGTACATACATACGCCTCTTTTCTTTCATTTTGTTGATTTCAAATGTCTCTTTTCACTTCATAGTATATAGCAATAGTGCCAATTATTCAAGTTAAAAATCCAATATAATGAGAAAAAGGACACATGTGTCCGTTGACAGTCGATTATTCTTAGGGTTATACTATGCCCTGTAAGAAACATTACTCATATACTTGGACTAAAGGTTATGGTAGTGACAGATTAAATGCAGGAGGTGATGCAGATGGGAGACAGGGTAATACTTCATTCGGATATCAACTGTTGTTATGCCTCGATTGAACATCTGCATCATCCGGAGCTTGCAGGAAAGCCACTGGCGGTAGGCGGTGACCCGGAGGCACGACATGGGATTGTCTTAACAGCTGACTATATTGCCAAGAAGTACGGTGTGAAAACAGGAATGGCACTCTGGCAGGCAAAGCAGGTCTGTCCCGACATAACGTTTGTTTCACCAAGAATGGACTTATATCTTCGGTTCTCAAGAATGGCACATGAGATATATGCAGAATATACGGACAGGCAGGAGCCATATGGGATTGATGAGTGCTGGCTTGATGTGACAGGGAGCAGTTCCCTTAAAGGAGATGGATTGCTTATCGCACAGGAAATCAGCAGGAGAATGAAGTCAGAGCTTGGCATCACAGTAAGTGTTGGTGTTTCTTTCAATAAGATATTTGCAAAGCTTGGTTCAGACTATAAGAAACCTGATGCAATCACAACTATGTATAAGAGTGAGTTTAAGCAGAAGGCATGGTCACTTCCGGTGGCAGATCTTCTATACGTTGGCAAAAGTACGAACAGAAAGCTTGCATTATTTGGTATCAAAACCATAGGTGATCTTGCAAGGGCAGATGAAGATGTGCTTAACAGTCACCTTGGAAAGATGGGCAGTATCTTATGGTCGTTTGCTAATGGCTATGATGATTCACCTGTCAAGCTGGAGAATACCAACGCTCCAATTAAATCGGTGGGAAACAGCACAACAACACCAAAGGATTTAGTATGCGATGAGGATGTAAAGATTGTTCTTTATATTCTGGCTGAGAGTGTTGCAGCAAGACTTCGTGAGAATGGATTCCGGTGCAGAGTGGTTGAGATAAGTGTCAGGGATAATGAGCTATTCTCTTTTACCCGTCAGGAAAAGATTGACCATGCAACGAATATCACCGGAGAGATAGCTGCATATGCTTATCAGATATTTAAGGAAAACTATAACTGGAGCAAACCAATCCGCAGTGTTGGTGTCCGAGGTGCAGACTTAGTAACAGATAATTATTGGGAACAGATTGATTTGTTCTCAAGTGTGGAGAAGCGTGAAAAGCAGATGAAGATGGATTCAGCGGTGGATGAGATACGAAAGAGGTTTGGATTTTACAGTATCCAGAGGGGACTCATGTACCGGGACAGGATTCTGTCGGCGGTCAATGCAAAAGAAGAACACACAGTACATCCACCTGGATACTTTTCAGGTTAGCAACGAGAAGTGCCAGATAATCAAGGCACAGATGTGTTGTGCTTGCACATAAACATATGGGACTTGGTTATCTGATACGGCGACTGCCGTGAGCGAAATGAAGCGAAGCGGAATTGAGCTGCACTACGAGTGGCGATAGAGTAAAAAAGAGGGAGGCGGAACATGAGCGAAGCAGCAAGAATTGATCTGGTAGACAGAGCACCATTGACGGAGAAACAGCAGAATGTGTATGAAAGTATTATGCAATATCAGCGTGTGAATGGTTATGCTCCTACTATCAGGGAGATATGCAAGATGGTAGGGGTGGCATCGACTTCAAGTGTTTATGCACATCTGAAAATATTAGAAGAAAAAGGCTATATAGCAAGGAAGATGGATGCTTCCAGAGCAATAGCAATCTTGTAAGGAAGGTGATTACATTGAGCAATAAGGTATATGTTGATGTACTTGCAGAGTTTTCAAAGGACGGACTGCTCATTCCCAAAGAGATAACATGGGAAGATGGCAGAAAGTATGAGATTACACGAGTAAAAGACAAGCGCAGAGCAGCCAGTACAAGAGCTGGTGGCGTTGGAGAGCGTTATACCTGTGTGGTAGATGGAAAGGAAATATTCCTTTTCTATGAAGATAACAATATGTGGTTTATGGAAAGAACCGGAGCCTGATGTGAATGTGTGCTGACAGCACAATTCATATCAGTTGGCTTTAGATCAGCAAAGCCGGGGAATGTGCATACATTCATCGGAACTCCCGGCAAAAGGCTTGCAAAGGTGATTTCCCTTTCCTTTACGAGTACAGAATTGTAGATTGATGATTTTGTATGAATAAGGAGCGAACTGAATTGAACAAAGAGTTAAAAGTTATAGATTTTTATTGTAAGAAGTGCAAAAAGAGTATGAAAGTTTCATACATGGTTACAGGTAACAGAAATTATCCGGTACTGCCGAGAGTCATGATGAAATGTCACCATTGTGGCAGAGTAATGACCTTGAAGAATTTCAAGGAAGGCGAGCTGCTGGATAGAGTAGAACAGGATAAGTATTATATCTGATACATACAGTCAGACATCAGATGTTGCGGCAGATATTTGGTCGCAACAGGACAAGACAATTAAATTAGTGGTCATCATGATATGGGAGACACCTGCAATAAGCGTAAGCTGATGATACGCAAAGGTGCCATCCTAAGGACGCATATATTACATTATTGACGCTATAAACGATGCCATCAACGCAGGCAAACAGATTTCTTTTCAGTATTATGATTATACCGGATTAAAGAAAAAGGTTCTAAAGAATAAGGGCGAGATTTATAAACTCAGTCCGTATAAACTTCTCTGGTGTGGGGACTATTATTATGTTCTCGGATATTCTGAGAAGAAAAGCAAGGTTATCAATTTCAGGGTAGACCGTATTGCTTCCAAGCCGGAGATATTGAATAAGGACATTATTCCTATGCCTGATGATTTTGATATTGAGAATTACACAAAGGAAGTTTTCTTTATGTTCTCAGGCGAGAAAGTTCTTGTGGATTTACGGTGTGATAACAGCTTGATGAAAACAATGGTTGACCGTTTTGGAGAAGATGTGACAACCCTTGCGTATGATATGACTTCTTTCAGAGTACAGACCGAAGTATCAGCCAGTCCGACCTTTTTTGGTTGGGTGTTTGGCTTTAATGGCAAGGTACAAATACTTGCACCGGAAAGTGTGAAAGAACAGTACAGGCAGATGATTGCACAAACTCCAAAAAGTCGCTGTCACAGACGGCGGCTTTTCCTTTTCGGGTACTATTCAAGAAGTCATAAAGTTCCGTGAGTAATGGAAGAAGGCAATGCTTTGAGAAAAAGATGAGAGCAACATTCTGAGAACTACTTGAGATTTTGGGAAAAATCTGCTAAAATACTTTTGTATATCTATGGGGTAGTGGAATTCATATCCTTTTGCCTTAGAAATTATGGAAGGAGGATTTGACTATGGCAAACGGAAATGCGACAATTATTGTCGGCTCGGCTCGGCTCGGCTCGGCTCGGCTCGGCAGGAGCATAGCGCCGTTTTTTCAGCGTGTCAAGTCTTATTTCATACAATTTATAACGAACCAGTTGCCGGAGACAGGGCGCATTATGCCTTGGCTTCGGCTTTTTGCGTTTGCCGGAAGGATGGTGGTTTGATATTGAAGTCCTAACCACGACCGGCAAATCAATCTTTTCCGGTTAAACCTTCTGTCTTCTCCGGCGTGTCCGCTGTCGGAGGAAGAAAATAGCGGATAGAATTATTTTGGAGGAATGAAAATGAAGAAGAAATTTTTAACCTTTTTGCTTGCGCTGTGCCTTGTGATGGCACTTGTTCCGATGACAGCGTTTGCAGAAGAAACACCATCGTTTGGTGGTGGGACAGGTACACAGGAAGACCCGTGGCTAATTACTTCGCAAGAGGATTTGATTGCTTTGGCAGAGTTTCTAAACTCTGGCAATGCAGAAACGTTTGATACTGAGAACGCAGGTGTTGGAAACTGCCATGGCTATTACTTCAAACAAACGGCTGATATTGACCTGACCGGGGTAACGTGGGAACCGATCGGTTATTCTGGGAGTTACTATTTTGCGGGAAACTATGATGGTGGCGGGCACAGCATCACAAATGCGGTTTCTACCGGAAAAGTTGACCCGGACGGTTTCGCTACGGCGGGCATTTTCGGGTGGGTCGCTTTTGGTTCGGTGGAAAATCTGCATGTAAAAAACGCAAACTTTGTGGCAACCGGTCAGAATAATTACAGCTATGTGGGCGGTATTGCAGGTGTGTGTTATGGTTCATCCATCAAAAACTGCTCGGTTGAGAACTCCTCTCTGGAGAGCAGACGCAACAACAATAATAACTGTGCGGGAAGCATTGTGGGTTATTCCACCGGTGGAACATTTGAAAAGTGCGCTGCCAAAAACAACCAAATTAGAACGATGGCTTACGGCGGTGGTTTTGTCGGCGAAGTGGATGATGGCTATGGAGTCGGCAATTCTACATTTACAAACTGCTATGTTGCAAACTGTACTGTGATTTCTGAAACCGATGATAGTCAGGGAACAAGTTTTTCGGGCGGTTTTGCTGGAGAGATTACGGATTCAACATTGACTCTTCAAAATTGCTATGTGTATCAGGCGACGCTTTCTACCGTGGGAAATGCTGTGCCCCAGGGAACCGGCGTTTTTGCGGGCAACCTGTGGGGAGGCAGTACGATTGCTGATACAAACTGCTACTACGGAGCGTGCGGAATAACGGAAAACGCAGGTACAGCCGGTGAAAAGACAGAAGAAGATTTTAAAAATGGCACAGTGGCAGGTTTACTGGGCGATGCGTTTGCGCAGGCTGGTGATTATCCGAAATTCAATGGTCCTGCTGATTATAGTAGCGTAGATGCGGCCATTGCCAAGGCAAATGCCCTGAACAAGGACAACTACAAGGATTTCACTGCTGTAGGAGCCGCTGTCAACTTTGTTGTACGTGACAAGAATATTACCGAGCAGAGCGAAGTAGATGCAATGGCGAAA
>OOCY01000026.1_pt1 | contig 162594 bp, 144 predicted proteins | sample 1671291 | NCBI WGS metagenome assembly OOCY01 (sample SAMN06348141, study PRJEB24527) | human gut metagenome | biome: human gut; feature: ankylosing spondylitis patient; material: feces | host: Homo sapiens | place: China | collected 2015-10 | reverse complement strand
TCAGCACACCCCAACATTCATTATAGAACCTTAAAAAAAGACCACCGACGGCCCAAAGAACCGCCGATGGTCTTATTTATTTTCATTCAGATTGCACGGATCCGGAAGAAATTACATCATTCCGCCCATTCCGCCTGCGCCTGCCGGCATTGCCGGAGTCTCTTCTTTGATGTTTGCAACAACGGACTCTGTTGTAAGAAGTGTAGAAGCAACGCTTGTTGCGTTCTGTAATGCACTTCTTGTAACCTTAGCCGGATCAAGGATACCAGCTTTGATCATATCAACAAACTCTTCGTTGTAAGCATCGAAGCCCTGGCCAACCGGAAGCTCTTTTACTTTATTTACGATCACAGCACCCTCAAGACCTGCGTTGGATACGATGTGGAATAACGGAGCTTCGAGAGCCTTTAAGATGATCTTTCCGCCGGTCTTCTCATCGCCTTCCATGCCGTTTACAAGAGCTGCAACCTTCTCTGCTGCATGAACATAAGCAGATCCGCCGCCTGCGATGATACCTTCTTCAACAGCTGCCTTTGTAGCTGCAAGAGCATCTTCCATACGAAGCTTTGCTTCTTTCATCTCTGTCTCAGTAGCAGCACCTACACGGATAACAGCTACGCCGCCAGCGAGTTTTGCAAGTCTCTCCTGAAGTTTCTCTCTGTCAAAGTCGGATTTTGTCTCTTCGATCTGACCTTTGATCTGGGCAACTCTGTCAGCGATGGCTTTCTTGTCGCCGAGACCGTCAACGATGATCGTGTTCTCTTTCTGGACCTTAACAGATTTTGCACGTCCAAGCTGCTCCATTGTAGCATCCTTGAGGTCAAGGCCGAGTTCATCGGAAATCACGGTACCGCCTGTTAAAATCGCGATATCCTTTAACATCTCTTTTCTTCTGTCGCCGTAGCCCGGTGCCTTAACGCCAACTACGCTGAATGTACCTCTTAACTTGTTGACGATAAGAGTTGTAAGAGCCTCGCCCTCGATATCCTCAGCGATGATGAGGAGCTTTGCACCTGTCTTAACGATCTGCTCGAGTAACGGAAGAATATCGTTGATGTTTGCGATCTTCTTATCTGTGATCAAGATATACGGGTCATCAAGAGTTGCCTCCATCTTCTCCATATCTGTGCACATATATGCGGAAATGTATCCACGGTCGAACTGCATACCTTCTACAAGGTCAAGCTCTGTCTTCATGGTCTTGGACTCTTCGATCGTGATAACGCCGTCGTTTGTAACTTTCTCCATTGCGTCTGCAACCATCTCGCCGACCTCATCGCTTGCTGCGGAGATTGCTGCAACTCTTGCGATCTGGTCCTTGCTGCTGATCGGCTCACTCATCTCTGCGATCGCCTTAACAGCTTCGTCGGTAGCTTTCTTCATACCTTTTCTTAATACGATCGGGTTTGCACCTGCTGCCAGGTTCTTCATACCTTCGTTTACCATAGCCTGTGCAAGAACGGTAGCGGTTGTTGTACCATCACCGGCAACATCGTTTGTCTTTGTTGCAACTTCTTTTAACAGCTGTGCGCCCATGTTCTCAAACGGGTCTTCCAGTTCGATCTCTTTTGCGATCGTAACACCATCGTTTGTGATGAGCGGAGCACCGAAGGATTTGTCGAGAACAACGTTTCTTCCTTTCGGTCCGATCGTTACGCGAACGGTATCAGCAAGTTTATTTACACCAGCTTCAAGAGCTTTTCTGGCCTCAACGCCATATTTAATTTCCTTAGCCATGTTAAGATTCCTCCAATCAATAATAAGTGATTATTCGATCACTGCAAGAATGTCATTCTGTTTTACGATGATGTAATCTTCTTCCTCAACTTTTACTTCTGTTCCGGAGTATTTGGAGTAGATGACCTTATCGCCCGGTTTTACCTGCATCTTGATCTCTTTTCCGTCAACAACTCCGCCAGGGCCAACAGCGATCACTTCTGCCTGCTGCGGTTTTTCCTTTGCCTGACCCGGAAGAACGATACCGGATTTTGTGGTCTCTTCTGCAACTAACTGTTTTAAAACAACTCTGTCAAATAATGGTACTAATTTCATTACTGACTCCTCCTTGTCATTTTACAAGCTCTTGTGACCGCTCTGTAATTTTCAGTCACAATTCTTTTTTTCTTTTATCTTATTCAGTCTGACTCAGGTCTTTTCCCTGACCCCTCGTCACAAATCATGTTATAGCACATGTTGTTAGCACTGTCAAGTCATGAGTGCTAATTATTTTATGAAAAATTTGTGCCCTATGAATTTTCTGCATTTTCCTCCGTCAATCGTTCAATATATGTCAATTTACGCGGAGAATCTTCATACAGACAAGCCTTCCGGGAATCTTCCTGTTACAGTAGGCGGGCATGGAATGTCCGTATACTGTAAAAACTTTTCATTGATTTTATACATTTTTTTAACTTTTTTCATAATTATCTCTTTCTTTTTCCCATGAATTCGATTATGATTATAAATAGCAGACTGGCGGCTGCAGGCAGGATCTTCGATCCTCTGGATGCAGCGGAAAGGAGAATGAACCATGTCAAAAAAGAAATCAGGCCTTCTTATCGCATTTGGCGCGATGCTCGGCGGCGCAGTTGCGGCCGGTATCTCCTACTATCTGAAATTAAAATCCTTCAATGATGAGCTCGATCAGGATTTTCACGAATACGAGGAAGAAGATTCCCCTTCTGATGAAAATGAAGAGAAAGCGGAAAATGCTCCGGAAAGAACTTATATTACGATCAACTCCGGAAAAGACGCAGAGACCGCCGATGATCCTGCAGCAGAAAAAGAAGAAGATCCCGATACAGCAGAATGTTCAGCAGCAGAGGGAACCTGCGAAACAACAGCAGACAGCAGCTCTGCGGCAGAGGGATCTGCAGCAAATGAAAAAGCATCCTCCGTTGTAGTTGAGGACGATACGGAGGAAGGAAAAACTGAATGATACAAAGTCTTCTCCGCTCCATGGAGCTATTAGAAGTTTTGAAAGAAAAAAACCGCAATTTCTCGATCGCGGAACTGGCGGAAGCGATGGAGCTTCCCCCAAGTACGGTACACCGGATCCTTCAGACATTCTGTGAGAAAAAGTATGTGATCCGCGATGACAGATCCCACACCTACCGGCTCGGTCCGGCACTTATTCCTTTAGGAAAGGCTGCCGCCAGAGGGATCCGTCTTCAGGATGCTGCCCACAGTATCCTGACACAGCTCGCAAAGCAGACAAAGGAGGACGCTTATCTCGTGATCCCGGTCGGCAATAAGGGCCTTGTGATCGAGAAAGTCGATGGTCCGAGCCACTTAAAGGTCGTCGAGGAATTCGGCTACGAGATGTATATGCACTGCGGAGCGATCCGAAAGGTCCTCCTTGCATGGCAGACTCCGACCTTCATCGACGAATATTTCCGAACCATCATCATCCACGACCAGGCGTTCCCGCATGTCCGCCCGGATGATCTGCGCGAAGAGTTAAAAAAGATCCGCCAGGACGGCTACGCCATTACCCGCGGAGAATATGTCAACGATGCTGTCGGGATCGGTGCCCCGGTCTTCAACTCTGAAGGCGAGCTTGCAGGTTCCATCGGCATTATTGCCCCGGAGATCCGGATCGGCTCTCCGGAACTTCTTGAGACTCAGAGAGATCTTGTCCAGTTTTATGCATCTGCTCTCTCCTCCGACCTCGGATACGAGAAGCACGATGTATTTCAATAGTCACTTTTGAATCTTCGGGATATACATTTTCAAATGTATATCCCTTTTTGTATCTTTTCCTCTATCCTTTTTTCACTCCAGCGCTTCGCGCAAAAGTCCCACGCCCTTCCGGATCTCCTCTTCTGTAAGTCCTGCATACCCAAGAACGATCGTGTGGGATTCCTTTGCCCGCCTTTCTTCCATACAAAATCCGGACAGACCGTAGACACGGACCTTTTTTTCTTCTGCCTTCGCTAAAAGCGCCTGTTCCGCTTCACCCTTTCTGTCGGTCAGAAGAACATGAAGTCCCGCGTATTCCCCCTTGATCTCAAACCGTTTTTCCAGCGGTTTTAATGCACCAAGAAGCACATCATGCTTTCCCTTGTAGATCTCGCGCATCCTGTTCAGATGGCGCTCGAAATATCCCCCGGAAATAAAATTCGCCAGGATCCTCTGATCGACTCTCGATACCGTCGAGGAATAAAATCTTCCCTTTTTGCGGTATACGGAAAGCAGACTCTCCGGAAGCACCATGTATCCCACACGGATCGCAGGGGCGATAGCCTTCGAAAAGGTTCCCATATACACGACCGAACCCGTCTGATCCATCCCCTGGAGCGCCGGGATCGGTTTTCCCTTATACCGGAATTCACTGTCATAGTCATCCTCGATCAGATACCTTCCGGGCAGCTCCCCCGCCCAGGATAAAAGCTCCTGCCTCCGCTTTACCGGCATCACGATCCCTGTCGGGAACTGGTGGGACGGCATCACATACGCGGCCTGCGCAGTCTGATCCTCAAGCTCTTTTACACAGAATCCATTCTTATCGATCCCCACCGGCAGGACTTTATGCCCCACGCCGGATAATACCCGGTACGCCTGTCGGTAAGTGGGATCTTCCATTGCGATCACTGCATCTTTTCCGAGCAGCTGGGAGAGCAGCATCAGAAGATATTCGTTTCCCGCTCCGATGATGATCTGGGATGCATCGCAGTTCACGCCGCGCGCCGCATGGAGATATTCCCGGATCGCCTCCCTGAGGATCAGGTCTCCCTGCGGATCCCCCTTCAAAAAAAGATCCCGGTCCTCCTCCTTCAGGACAGCACGGCTGATCTTTCTCCAGGTCGCATAGGGAAAGCCCTCCAGGTCGATCCCGCGCGGGGAAAAATCCACTTCCATTTTTTCCGAAAAGAGCTGCTCCCCGGCATTTTCCTGTTCCATGCCGGAGGACAGCTCTTTTTTCTGATCCGTTCTGGCAGCGGCAGACCGCGCCACCGGAGGAAAAATTCCGTCCAGTGACGCCGCAAAATAACCCTTTCGCGGAACTGCCTCAAGATAACCTTCCGACACAAGCTGCTCATACGCAAGCTGTGTCGTACTCCTGCTGACTTTAAGGCTCTTCGCAAGATCCCTGGATGAAGGGAGCTGCTTTTCCGGTCTTATATTGCCTTTTCGGATCTCATCTTTGATATATTGATAGATCTGTTCATACAGAGGCCTGTCCCCCTGTACATTTAACGGTACGATCAATTCCATAAATCTTTATTTCGGAAGCTTGAAGGAGCTCTTTAAGGAAACGATACGGTTGTATACCGGCTTTCCTTCCTCGCTGTCCTTGCAGTCTACACAGTAATAACCGTTTCTCATAAACTGGAAGCTGTCGTAAGCCTTTGCCTCCATGAGCTTCGGCTCTACATATGCGGTCGTGACGGTCTTGGAGTTCGGATTTAAGTTCAGGGTTCCGTCTGCGTTCAGCTTTCCTTTTTCCTCATCCACGATATTCTCATAGAGACGGCACTCGACTTTTCCGGCTGTCGGAACAGATACCCAGTGGATCGTTCCTTTTACCTTTCTTCCGGTAAATCCGGAACCGCTCTTTGTCTCCGGATCGTATGTGCAGTGGATCACTGTCACATTTCCGTTTTCATCCTTCTCAACACCGGTACATGTCACGAAGTAAGCTCCCATGAGACGCACTTCATTGCCCGGGAAGAGGCGGAAATACTTCTTCGGCGGATTCTCCATGAAGTCCTCGCGCTCGATGTAGAGTTCTCTTGAGAACGGAACCTCACGCTCGCCCATCTCCGGATTTTCAAGGTTGTTCGGGATGCTTAACATCTCGGTCTGTCCTTCCGGATAGTTGTCGATCACGAGTTTGACCGGATCAAGAACAGCCATCATTCTCGGGCGTTTTAACTTCAGGTCCTCACGGATACAGTACTCCAGCATCGCATAGTCGACGGAGCTGTTTGCCTTGGAAACACCGACGAGATCCACGAACATTCTTAAAGATTCCGGTGTATATCCTCTTCTTCTGAGAGCAGCGATCGTAACAAGACGCGGGTCATCCCAGCCGTCCACGATCCCGTCCTCAACGAGTTTTTTAATGTAACGTTTTCCGGTTACAACGTTTGTCAGGTACATCTTTGCGAACTCGATCTGACGAGGCGGATTCTCAAATTCACATTCTCTTACGACCCAGTCGTAGAGAGGTCTGTGATCCTCAAATTCCAGAGTGCAGATGGAGTGTGTGATGTGCTCGACTGCGTCCTCGATCGGATGAGCGAAGTCGTACATCGGGTAGATGCACCACTTGTCTCCCGTGTTGTGGTGTGTCATATGGGCAACACGATAGAGGACCGGATCACGCATGTTGATGTTCGGGGATGCCATATCGATCTTCGCACGGAGAACCTTCTCACCGTCCTTGTACATACCGTTCTTCATGTTTTCGAATAACTGGAGGTTCTCCTCGATCGAACGGTCACGGTACGGGCTGTTTTTACCCGGTGTTGTGAAGTCACCGCGGTACTCCTTGATCTGGTCAGCAGAAAGATCGCAGACAAACGCTTTTCCCTTTTTGATCAGCTTTACTGCACACTCATACATTGTGTCGAAGTAGTTGGAAGCAAAGAACAATCTGTCCTCAAAGTCAGCGCCAAGCCACTTTACATCCTCAGTGATCGACTGTACAAACTCCGTTTTTTCCTTCGTCGGGTTTGTATCATCGAAACGAAGATTAAACTTTCCGCCATACTCTTTTGCGAGACCGGAGTTTAAGATGATCGATTTTGCATGTCCGATATGAAGGTAGCCGTTCGGCTCCGGTGGGAACCGGGTCTGGACATGGTCATATACTCCTTCCGCAAGATCTTTATCAATTTCCTGCTCGATAAAGTTTTTGGAAACTACTTCTTTTGTTTCCTCAGCCGGTGTCATATTCTCAGCCATATCAATTTCCTCCATTTCGTTTTTTCAATAACATGCCCGTACATCCTTCTATTTTCAATTTCCGCCGTATTTCCTTTTCCGGCAGGATCAGATATCGAACTGTTATAGATATAATACTAAATATTAGCATACTTTATCAAAGAATTAAAGGGGAAATTTTACAGGATTTACATCATCGACTGTGTTATCTTTCCTTTTCACCGGCAGGAATCTTCCAAACCGAAATTTCTGCCAATGAAAAAGGGTGAAAATTATTGACTGAAAATGCAGAAAATCCTTTGACGAATCTGTATTCAGGGATTATACTGTCCATATAGCCTGCTAAATTTTTCACAATATATAAAATCCGGAGGAAATGATATGGACAAGAATTCTTTCGATCTGATAACATTTGGTGAGATCATGCTGCGCCTTTCCCCGCCGCGCCATGCCCGCATCGTCGATGGCGATATCTTCGAAAAGCGTGCCGGCGGAGCGGAACTCAATGTTGCTTCCGGCGTTGCCCTTTTAGGACTTCGTACCGGTATCGTTTCCAAACTTCCGCAGAATGAGCTCGGAACTTTCATTAAAAACAGGATCCGTTTTGTCGGCGTATCCGATGACTATCTCGTCTATGACGACACACCGGACGCAAGACTCGGACTCTACTATTACGAGATGGGCGCTGCCCCGAGAAAGCCTACGATCGTCTATGACCGCCATCAGGCTTCCGTCACGAGGATCAAAATGAGCGAGATCCCGGATGACATCTACCACTCTGCGAGAATGTTCCACACGAGCGGAATTTCGTTAGCGCTCTGTCAGAACATGCAGAATGTTGCCGTGGAGCTGATCCGCCGATTCAAGGCCGCTGGAGCTACGATCTCCTTCGATGTCAACTACCGCGCGAACCTCTGGAGTGAGGAAGATGCCAGAAAGACGATCGAGGAGATCCTTCCGCTCGTCGATGTGCTCTTTGTCTCCGAGGAGACAAGCCGCCGGATGTTCAAAAAGACCGGTGACCTGAAGGAGATCATGAAGAGCTATGCCACTGATTATGGCGTAAAGATCGTTGCCACCACCCAGCGCACGGTCATCAGCCCGAGAAAGCACAACTTCACTTCGATCGTCTACGACGCCCGCTCTGATAAATTTTACACAGAGGCGCCTTACAACGACATCGATGTCATCGACCGGATCGGTTCCGGTGACGCCTATGTGGCCGGTGTCCTCTTTGGACTCTTAAAATACGGCGACCCTGAAAAGGCCATGCAGTTCGGAAATGCCACATCGAGCGTCAAGAACACGGTACCTGGCGATCTTCCGTCCTCCGATTTCAAAGAGATCGACCGGATCATCCGCGAACATCATTCCACAGGTCCGGTAAGTGAGATGAACCGGTAAGAAACAGCTGATTTTATCACATAAAACTTTTTGCACAAAAAGGTCTGAGTCTTTAATGCTGCTCAGACCTTTTTTATTCTATCATTCTCCATGTACGCAGCGTTTAAGCCGATCAGGCAAGTGAAAACACGCTTCGCGAGTTTCCCCTTGTTATCACAACAGTCGCCAAGGTCTCGCGCAAGCACGGACTTTGGCTCGTTGTTCGCATAAATGAAATATGCCACGAAAGAGCTTTCTGCTGCAGCACATGTACGCTTCTGTCCATGCGCTGCAATCAGTTTCTTTCATGGCATATTCGTTTTTTTACATTCCTTTACAGATCCAGATCGATGAACTCGAAGTCATCATCATTCTCTGTCTTCTTATCAGGAGCTGCTTTCGCGGCTTCCGCTTCCTTCGCAAGATTTCTCGACAGATCTTTTTCCACATCTGCGACATTCTTTCTGGCAGGTCTTGCCGGTCTCTCCGGTGCTGCTGTTCCGGTTTCTGCGGAAGGTCTTTCCGTTCTTACCGTTTCACGGGTTTGTACCGCCGGACGGCGTGTCTGTGCAGCCGGCTGTCTTCTGCGCGGCGCTTCTTCCACTTCCTCATACGGAAGTGTTTCTGTGCGGGCAGCCGGTCTTGCGGCCGGTCTTCTCTCCGGTGCTTTCGCTGTCATTCCGGACTTTTTCGCTGTCTGCTTCCCGGACTTTCTGTTTTTCCGTCCGTCTTCGTAGTCATCATATTCGTCATCGTATCTGTCGCGGCCCGGGTTCTTCGGTGCCTTCGGCTTTCTGAGCAGAAGAACGACCACAATGATCACTAAAATAATGCAGAGTGCAAAGAGTCCGATCACAAAGAATCCGCGGATCTCGTAGTCCTTTAACAGACTGTTGTAATCCTCCGCAACCTTTAAGTACTTGCTGCGCGCATCTGCCGCATCCGGATCCTGGAAATAACGCTGGAGCGTCATCTCTTTCTGATCATAGCGGTAGAAGCCTTCATCGCCATTTTCGTTCCGGCCGTAGACTACACAGTATTCCGGAGCAGAATCTCCGCTGTCCTTCCAGATCCAGCCGTGAACCGTATGATCTCCGATATCGATGGTGCACTCGGCAAATCCGTCCGGAAGAGCTGTTCCCTCAGGGATGCACTCAGGAGGAAGAACGACAACCGTCTTCTCCGCCATCTTGACGATCACATATGCGGATAATGTTCCGGTCTCACTGTTGTATACAAAGAAATCTCCCTTGCCGGTATCATCGGTCATGTAAAGCAGGGTCATTCCGGAATCATCTGTCGCTGCCTTTACGGTTCTTCCCTCATACTCGATCTCCGTTGCAGTAAAGCCGGACGGGAGTTCCGAATCATCAAAGGTATCCGCAACCGTCCAGTTGCCTTCCTCGCCGACAACACCTCCGCTTGTCTCAGTGGAATCCGCAGTTGTCTCCTCATCGGAAGATGCCGCCTCGTCAGACTTTGTCACAACGATCGTGTATGTCTTTGTTGTCTCCCCGTCTTCCGCCGTAACGGTACAGGTGATCGTGTTCTCCCCGTCCTGAAGATCATCATTTCCGCTGATGGCAACCTTTGCAGCTCCATCTTTTGCAGGTGCACTGACCGTTATGGAAGTCACATCGCTGGAAACCGCAGCCGTGTACTCCGTAACATCGGCGGAGAACGCCGGTTTCAGCGTACCAGGTGAGATTTCAAGGGATGACAGGGACGCATCTTTGGAGGAAGACGCCGCCGCATTGATCTTCACGGAAGCACTTCCGACATGGTCAAGTGTCACCGCCTTGGAATCTGCATCATAAACCTCCTGGGATGTCACCGTGATGGAGGAAGTTCCCGCCTTTAAGGCATTAAATTTCAGTGTAAAACTGAATACCTTCTGGTCTGCGGCTTCCGCAGAACCGGTCACACGGACCGAACCGGCGCCGCCGTTTGCATTTGTTCCGCTGACAAATTCAAGGGCATCCGCATCATACTGGAGCATCACGTCCGAGGAACCGAGAGCTCCGTCCGAAGTGATTTTCATCGTGACAGATACCTGATCTCCCACCGAAGCGGTCGGGTCGGAAAATGAGAGTTTCCCGGAGGCCGCAAAAGAGACCATGGATCCTGCCGGCAGCAGCATGACCATCAGCGCGAACGCCAGCAGTCCTGCCGCCAGTTTTTTCATACATTGTTTCATATTCTTCTCCTATTCCAGCTCATTCAGACAAATACCGGATCTCCTGCCCGCAAAGGCAATGGGTAAATCACGGTCCCTGTCAGAATAAGCTCCTATATCATCTTGATCCAGGCATAGTCTTTCCAGAAACAGACCTGTAATACCTTTTGTTCTGTCATGACGCTGTCACAAGTTTTCCGCTGCCGGAGGCGCCTTCCGGGTACGAACCTGTACTTCCCGGATTCGTACTTCCGGAGGTACCGGTCGTGCCCGAAGATGTCGTCACGAGCTTTCCGGAGCCGGAAGCACCTTCCGGATAGGAACTCTGTGTCCCGGAAGTGCTGCTTCCCGGACCGGAAGTTCCGGAACTACTGCCGGAAGTGCTTCCGGAGCTTGATGTACCTGTCGAACCGCCAGGTCCCACCGTTGATCCGGACTGACTTCCCGTCGAGCTGCCCGTTGACGGGGAGACAATAGTTGTACTGCCGTTCCCGTTTCCTTTTGCAATGGAAACCTGGTATGTTCTCATATCACCGTTTTCTGCCTTCACTACGATCTTAACGATCGTCGTTCCGCTGCCGAGACTGATCGTACCGGCTCCGCTGACAGTTGCCTTGGAGTCGATCGCCGTCGCGCGGATATTGACGGAGGAAACGGAAGAATCAACAACAAGATCATATTTCTCCGTATCCTTGCTGAAAGTCGGTGTCAGGGAATATCCGTCAATCGTGATTCCGGACAGCTTATTGTTCGGGCTTCCGTTCACGGTCGGTTTCGCGCACGCTGTTTCCGGCATGTTATTGAACACCGGGATCTTAAAGACAAGTGCCTGTTTCTTCATCGCATCCGTATATGCTCTCGCGAGCTTCGCGCCCTCTCCGGCCGCTCCCTCCACGTTGGTCATATACTGGTGCTTGTACAGGTTGCTGCCCTGTACATTAAACTTCTTTAAGTAGAAGGTATCCTGTCCGTTTTTCAGGAAATTCTCGCTGTAGTAGGTCGCTCCGCCAATGATGGACTTCTCAATGGAATTCCATGGTCTGCCGTAACTTCCCGACTGGGATGCATACCAGAGTCCTCTTGTAATTGCAGACATGGATCCCGACGCAAAAGCGCCGACATTAAAGAAGTTATAATATCCTTCATAGCCTGCGGTCCTTCCTGAAATGCTTCCCGACTTTCCGGTTCCCTGCTCCTGAAGGATCATCGCTCCGAGAACGTAAGGATTGACACCGGTCTGCGCAGCCGCCTTCATGATGATATCCACATAAGTCTGCCCGGTCGGTACCGGAGATGTGTTTGACGCACCGGTATTGTCATCGGTAATCGAGGATGCATCCATTCCCGGGCCATACTCGACCTCCGGGAGTGCCGTCGTGATCACTTTTCTCTGGCTGATCGTGGAGCTCACTGTGGAACCAGGGCCCTCAAGACTCACGCCCTGACTGCCGGTACTGCCGGAGCTGCTTCCCGAAGAAGTCCCTCCGGATGTGCCCGTGCTCATTCCCGGTCCATAGCTCTCTCCCTGCTGGAGCGAGCCGGAAGTCCCTGTGCTTCCGCTGTTATTGACGACCGGAGAGCTTCCGGAACCGATGGTCTCCTGCACGCTCTGGGTCGCTGCGGTTGTCGACTCCGGTGTTTTTTCCAGGAATGTTCCAGTGATCAGGCTTGTAAGTCCCTCTCTCGTCTGCGCATTGCTGTCGTAAGCATGATGCAGGAACTGGAACACGTAAGTATCATTCAAAAAGTTTCTCGGATCCATATAGTAGGCGACAATATCTTTTGATGCCGCCACCCAGGACGATCCGTCAAAGCCTGTCCAGGTTCCGGTATTCCAGTCATAGGCACCGTACTCTGTGGATTTCCAGGAAGAAATGCTGGATTTTGATACCAGATTCGCTCCGACAGCTCCCTCCGCCGCCATCACGTCGCTCCAGTTCAGCCCCGTCTTCTGAGCCTGAAAGACCCAGGTCGGATGCTCCGTGTGAAGTGTCCGCAGAGACACCTTATAGCTTTCCGGAAATCCCTGGCTGTTCAGATAATTCTCAAACGTGGAGTCATAGCTGTAGGACACCGGGAATTTAATATAATCTGACCGGACGTAGCCTTCCTGCGTCCCGGATCTGGAAGAAAACTGGATCTTATACCAAGTTTTTCCATCCGATCCGGCTGTCTCGGAGACCACCGTGACGGCCGCCCCGTAGGCCAGCTTTTTTACGACGGATCCCGTCGTCCCCGGTGTGCTTCTCACATTCAGGGTAGTCGCATTTACCGTCGCCGAACCTGTCGCCGCATACGCCAGAGACAGTCCGGATATCATCGTTCCGGTCCGAGCCGCGCAGTCCCCCAAAAGGACCGCTCCCAGCATCAGCGCCAGAATTCTTTTTTGTTTTTTTGTCATGTTTTTCTTCTCTCCCACTGCCGGTTTCGTGATTTTTTGCATAAAACCGACATCATACCCATTATAATGACAAAGGCACTTTTCTGTCAACCGTGCAGGGAAAACTTCACACAAATTCCAAATATTGCCGCATTTTCTTAAGGGTTTTGTAAAAGTTGGGTTAAATAGAATGTGCCTCGGCACATTCGTGCGCCTCGCGCGGTCGCTTGCGACAATCTTCATCTTCGCGCGAGTGTGCATCTTAGGCACACAGTGCCTTTTTTTAACAGGAAGTTCCATCGGAATTTCCTGTTAAAAAAATCCGGCACCTCCTCTCGGAAATGCCGGACTCTCTTTTTTCGTCAATTGATATTCAGATTTACTGCAAAATTATACCGGATAAGCTTTATTCGCTTTGTCAGCAGTCTTCTGGTCAACCTTCGTCTGCTGTGCTTCGCGGTACTCGAAGAAGTCTTTCGCTACAGCCGGGAACAGAGCGTAGGATAAAACATCCTCATCCTGCTGCTTCCACTGTGCGCACTCCTTCTCGAATTTCGGTAACTGCGGCGGGATCAGATCTGCTGGACGACAGGTGATCGGAGTCGCGTCACCGATGATCTTCTTCTGGACTTCTTTGTTGAACGGTTTCACCGTCTTACCAAATTCGCCCATCATGATCTTCTTGGATTCCTTCGGAACCATTTTGTATCTCTCGCCGGACAGAACGTTCATAACAGCCTGTGTACCAACGATCTGGGAGGACGGAGTTACAAGCGGCGGTTCGCCGAAATCTTTTCTTACTCTCGGGATTTCCTCAAGCACTGCGCGGTACTTGTCTTCCTGTCCTGCTTCCTTTAACTGGGAAACAAGGTTGGAAAGCATTCCGCCCGGTACCTGGTACTGGAGAGTCTTGATGTTGACACCGAGAACCTTCGGATTCAGGAGTCCGCTCTTTAAAGCTTCCTCACGGATCGGAGTGAAGTAATCGGTGATCTCTGCAAGCAGATTCTGGTCGTAACCAGTATCATACTTGGTTCCGCGGAATGTCTCGACCATAACTTCTGTTGCCGGCTGGGATGTACCGAGAGCCAGCGGAGACATTGCACAGTCAATGATATCGCAGCCTGCTTCCACAGCCTTTAAGTATGTCATGGAAGCAACACCGGAGGTATAGTGCGTGTGCAGGTCGATCGGCAGTTTAGTGCCCTGTTTTAATGCCGTAACGAGCTCGGAAGCCGCATACGGAGTTAAAAGACCAGCCATATCCTTGATACAGAGGGAATCAGCGCCCATGCTCTCGATCTCGGAAGCGATATTCTTCCAGTAATCAAGTGTATACGCATCGCCTAATGTGTAGCAAAGGGCGATCTGGGCATGTCCGCCTTCCTTCTTTGTCGCCTTAACGGCAGTCTCAAGGTTTCTGATATCATTCAGGCAGTCGAAAATACGGATAATATCAATTCCGTTTGCGATGGATTTCTGTACGAAGTACTCAACCACATCGTCCGCGTAATGATTGTATCCAAGGATGTTCTGACCACGGAACAGCATCTGGAGCTTTGTGTTCTTAAAACCGGCTCTCAGCTTTCTGAGTCTCTCCCACGGATCTTCTTTCAGGAAACGCAGGCAGGCATCAAAAGTAGCGCCGCCCCAGCATTCTACTGCGTGGTAGCCAACTTTATCCATTTTGTCAACGATCGGAAGCATCTGCTCAGTCGTCATTCTTGTTGCAAGGAGAGACTGATGCGCATCACGAAGAACGGTCTCAACGATCTTAACCGGCTTTTTCTGAACTTCTGCCATTTTATTATCCTCCTAAACCGGGATGTCCAAACATGGACATCCCCAATATTAAAAGTTTCGGATCTGATTAAACCCCGAAGATAGCCATGAAGGTACCGGCAGCAACCGCTGTACCGATAACACCTGCTACGTTCGGACCCATTGCATGCATCAGAAGGAAGTTTGTCGGATCTGCCTCAGAACCAACCTTCTGGGATACACGGGCTGCCATCGGAACTGCGGATACTCCGGCAGAACCGATCAGCGGGTTAACCTTACCACCAGTTACCTTGCACATGAGCTTACCGAAGATAACACCGGCTGCTGTACCGAACGCGAACGCGATAAGTCCAAGGATAACGATCTTGATGGTTGTAACTTTTAAGAATCTCTCAGCACTTGTTGTAGCACCTACGGAAAGACCGAGTACGATAACAACGATGTACATAAGAGCGTTGGAAGCTGTCTCCTGTAACTGTTTAACAACGCCGGACTCACGGAAGAGGTTACCAACCATAAGCATACCAACGAGCGGTGCAGTTGTCGGAAGGATCATACAAACAACGATCGTAACGATAACCGGGAAGAGGATCTTCTCAAGTTTGGATACCGGACGAAGCTGTTCCATCTTGATCTTTCTCTCTTCTTCTGTTGTTAAAAGTTTCATGATCGGCGGCTGGATGATCGGAACGAGCGCCATGTAGGAGTAAGCTGCTACAGCGATCGGTCCCATGAACTCTGTCTGTCCAAGCTTACCAGCAAGGAAGATGGAAGTCGGGCCGTCTGCACCACCGATGATGGAGATCGCAGCTGCTGCCTTGTCGTTGAAGCCCATGAAAATAGCCATAAAGTAAGCGGCGTAGATACCGAACTGAGCGGCAGCGCCTAAAAGGAAGCTCTTCGGGTTAGCGATGAGCGGACCGAAGTCTGTCATAGCGCCGACACCCATGAAGATCAGGGACGGGAGGATACTCCACTCGTCCAGTAAGTAGAAATAGTGAAGAAGTCCTCCAACACCGTTGGAAGAATCTTCAATGCTCAGCATAATATCCGGATAGATATTTACGAGCAGCATACCAAAGGAAATCGGCACAAGAAGAAGCGGCTCGAACCCTTTACCGATTGCAAGGTAAAGGAAGATACAAGCTACTAAGATCATGATCAGGTTTCCTACGCTTAAGTTCAGGAATGCTGTCTGCTGAAGAAGATTCAAAAGTGTATTTTGAATGTATTCCATGTTAATCCCTCCATGTGGAATCTGCAGTCAGCAGAAAATTAGTTTAATGTAGCGAGTGTAGCACCCGGCTCTACGGAATCACCAACAGCAACGTTGATGCTTGCAACAGTACCATCCTGCGGAGCAACGATCTCGTTCTCCATCTTCATAGCCTCGAGGATCAGAAGAACCTGGCCTCTCTTAACAGCCTGGCCTGCAGATGCCTTAACGCCAAGGATCTTGCCCGGCATCGGAGCTGTTACTGCTACGCTGCCTGCTGCTGCCGGAGCTGCTGCCGGAGCCGGTGCTGCCTTCGGTGCTGCTGCCGGAGCTGCCTTCGGAGCCGGTGCTGCTGCCTTCGGTGCGGAAGCTGCGCCAGTGAAGCCCTCTTCTACTGTTACTTCATATACATTGCCATTTACTGTGATTGTATAATTTTTCATTGTAATTTCCTCCTGATAATTGATTAATTCCAGTTTTTGTTAGAAACACGCTTGATGGAGCGGACAACAAGTCCGTTGTCAACCGTCTCTTTTCCCTCGTAAGCGGCTACTGCTGCTGTGATAACGGAAACGAGCTCTGTGTCGTCGGTGAGGTTCTCTTCCTCAGCCGGTGCTGCTGCCGGTGCCGGAGCCGGAGCTGCCGGTGCTGCCTGCGGTGCTGCCGCCGGTGCCGGTGCTGCTGCAGCCTTCTTTGCCTTCATCTTTACCTCAAATACGTTGATGTATTTGAACATGCTGATCAGCCAGCTGATGAAGATCAGGACTACGAATACAACGCCCATACCCATTAAGGTATTCATTCCGGCTTTCGCCATCTTCTCGCCTGTTGTGTAAACCGGAGAGAAGGAAATTGTCTCAACCTTGTTGAGGTCCTCGTCTGCGATCAGAGTGAACTCCATGTTTCTCTTCTCGTAAACGGTATTCATTCTTGCGACATAGCCGTCATCACTTTTTGTTACAACAGCTGTCTCGCTGGAAACGAACGCGCCGAGGTCATCCTTTACGGAATCCCAGGATTTTAACGCATTCTCCATAACAGTATCTTTGTTCTTTACGCTTGTCGCAAGGGCCTGCTCGATGGAAGCGTCATCCATCTGGTTGAACAGATCCAGGTACTGCTGGGAGCCGGACTGCATCGCCATCTCGATCTGCGGATCGATTGTTTCAGCGGTGTCAACGGCTGCAGAGCATCCTGCAAGCGCGAAGAGGCAAACTGCCATGCAGAGTGCAAGCCAGATTTTTCTAATTCTCTGTTTCATATTTCAGCCACCTCATATTAGATCGTTCCGTGCTTTTTGGACGGACGATCCTCTCTTTTTGTGAACAGCATCTCAAATGCAGCAGCTACACGCTGTCTTGTCTCGGAAGCTTCGATGATATCATCTACATATCCTCTCTTTGCCGCCGCAAGAGCGCTTGCCTGCATCTCATTATACTGTGCTGCTTTTTCGTTGATCACTACGGCCGCGTTATCAGCCTTCGCGATCTCATCGGCATACATGATCTTCACAGCCGGTACTGCTTCCATGACACCGATCTTCGCGTTCTTCCATGCGTATACAATGTCAGAACCGATGGATTTGCTGTTCATGGTAAGTCCTGCTGTTCCGTTTGCCTTGCCTACAACGACAGTCACCTTCGGAACATCCGCGTTGGCAAACGCGTACGTCAGGCGTGCTGCCGCTTTTGCGATCTTCTTCTCGTTGCATTTGCAGTTCTTATAACCGTCTACATTGACGAGTGTAAGTACCGGGATCTCGAAAGCATTGCAGAAATTAACAAATGCTGCCGCTTTCTCACATCCTGCCGCGGTAAGAGCCGCGTCATAGGAAGCAGTCTTCTCACCGTCTGTATAAACTTCACTGCGGTTTGCAACACAGCCAACGGTAGCTCCGTTTAAACGGATAAATGCCGTTACCATCTCCGGAGCATAGTCTTTCTTCAATTCCATATAGAAATTGTCGTCGGAGATCATGGACAGGGCGATAGAAGTATCGCCTGCACAATTTTCAATGTCTGTGCAGAGTCTGTTTAAGTCATCCTCGCATTCGCTGTAGGACATGTCGTCCTCGTTGTTGGCCGGGAGAATGGAAACAAGATTTCTGATCTCGGTAAAGATTTCTTTCTCGGAACCAGTTCCGCATACGTTTCCTGTCTCTTTTGCCTGGTACTCGGCACCGGAATTGTCCGCATCATTCTCAGCGATCACGAACGGAGCATTCACAAATAATCTTGCGTCCTGTTCCATAAATGTGAAATCAGCCATTTCAGATGCTACAGCCATTCCGCCACCGCAGTTTCCAAACACAGCCTGGATCTGCGGGATCACACCGGATGCCATTGCCTGGCAGACATAAAGTTTGCCGAAACCGTCCAGAGCATCCATGCTCTCCTGGAGTCTTAAACCTGCACAGTCAACAAGCCCGATAATGGGAGCACCCATTTTCATGGCCATATGATAGAGCTGCTCGATCTTTTTTGCGTGCATTTCACCGATGGATCCGCCCATAACAGACGCGTCCTGGCTGTACACATAAACGAGAGCGCTATTGATCGTGCCATAACCAGTAACAACACCATCTGCAGGGGTTTCCTGAGACTGCATGTTGTAATCAGTGCTTCTGGCAGTAATATAAGCACCAACTTCAACAAAGCTGTTGTCATCAAGCAAATCATGAATTCTGTTGATTGCCGACGTTTTTGTCATTTTGCTTTCCTCCATTATTCCTTAAATTGACGAAAATCAAATTTCTGCCTAGTGTAATAATAAACGGATTTGATGCAAAATTCAAGGAGTTTTTCCCCGCCTTAGCAACATTTTTATCCCTTTTCGTCAGAAAAATTTAAGAAACTTTTTTTCTAATGCCTGTCTCGTGATGCAGTTAATTTTTTAAACCTTCTGCTTCCAGATGACGTTTCATCTCAGTAAAGCCCCGCCCGCGGACTTCTCCGACCTGGTGAACCACCATGAATGCTTCCGGATCGATGTCCATCACGATGCGGTTTAATTTCTGGAGCTCTCGTCCGGAAACAACGGTGACAACAGCCATGGACGGCTTTCTCAGATGACCGCCCTCGACCTTGAACAGGGTCGTCCCGCGGTCAAGCTGCTGCTGTACTGCAAGGTTGATCGCCTCATATTTTTCACTGATGATCTTCGCCTGCACCTGCTTTTTGCCCATCATGAGCATCTTGTCGAGGATCACCGTGTAGATCATGACCATGATGATCCCGTAAAGGATCTTTTCCCGGTCACGGAAAAGAAGCTGAGACAGTAAGATCGCCACGTCGAACACGTACATGGACACGGAAACCGGGATCTTAAGCCGCTTCTGGAGCACGAGCGGCGGAATGTCCATACCGCCGGTGGATGCTCCGGAGCGGATCACGATCCCCAGCGAAAATCCGATCATCACTCCTGCAAAGATCGCGCAGAGCATGGGATCTTTTGTGAAAACGAAGTTTCCCGCCAGCGCGCTTAACCTGTTCAGGATAAATGGATAATAAAAAGTCGCGATCAGTGTTGTCGCCGCAAATTTCTTTCCGAGTTCCAGCCATCCGAGTCCGAACATGGCGATATTAAAGATCGCCACAAAGCCGGAGAGCGGGATCCCGAAGTAGTGTTCCGCAAAAAGTCCCAGGCCCGTGGCCCCCGCCGCGATCATGTCCGACGGAAGGATGAAGAGAACGACTCCTGCGGCATAGACCGTGAGGCAGAACAGGATGATCGCGGTCTGAATGACGGCGGCGGCCGCCTTATTTTTCTTTGTTTCTGGTGTTTCCATGTTTTTCTTTATCACCTTTCTTTTTAAATTGTCTATATTATATGTATTCTTTGTTCTTTTTTGTTTTTATGAACTATTCTGATCTGTTTTATGATCCGGTAAAGCTTTTACCGGTTAACACAGTACACATCTCCCAATGTCCTGCTCTCTCTTATCATTCAAAATCTGCTTTTCTGTGTCTTTACTGTTCTTCCCTCTACCTCTTTATCACAAAAAAGCGCGCAAAAAAAGGACGCCCGAAGGCGTCCTCATGAATTTTTCTTATTTGCCGAAAACTGCTTCATAGTCTTTGCGGAATTTCTCAATTCCCTGGTCAGTTAACGGGTGATGTGTCATCTGCTCGATTACTTTATACGGAACCGTCGCGATATCAGCGCCTGCGAGTGCACACTCTGTTACATGCATGGTGTGGCGGACACTTGCTGCGATGATCTCTGTCTCGATATCATGAAGTGCGAAGATCTCGGCAACAGTTTCGATGAGGTCGATACCCGGCTGGGAGATATCATCAAGACGGCCTACGAACGGAGATACATAAGCTGCACCTGCTCTTGCTGCGAGAAGTGCCTGGTTTGCAGAAAAGATCAGGGTAACATTTACTTTGATGCCTTCCGATGCAAGGACCTTTGTTGCTTTTAATCCCTCAACGGTCATCGGGATCTTTACGACCATATTCGGATGGATCTTCGCGATCTCACGTCCCTCCGCGATCATTCCTTCCGCGTCCGTTGTCGTTGCCTTTACCTCGCCGCTGATCGGTCCGTCTACGATCGACGCGATCTCTTTCAGGGTCTCAACATAATCTTTTCCCTCTTTTGCGATCAGGGACGGATTTGTCGTAACTCCGCAGATCACTCCCATATCGTTTGCTTTGCGGATTTCCTCCACATTGGCTGTGTCAATGAAAAATTTCATTGGTTCCCCCTCCTGTTATCTCTCATAATCATGTTCTGCTGCCGTCTCCGCGCATGCGGGCGCCAGCTCTGTATAAGTCCATTTTAGCATGAGGATATGGTTTGTCAAGCAAATCATCATCCCGCATACGGAACAAACTCGAAGCACTCCTCCTCGGAGACACCATCGATCAGGAATCCCCAGCCATCGCCGGACTGTCTGACCGCGATCCGGCATTTTCTTCCGTCTTCCAGTTCCATGTCCACAAACGTCTCTTCATCCGTCGCTCTCACATAGAATTTAGTCCCGACCGGCATAGTTGTCTCCGTCTCGCTTCCGTCAGCTCCGAAAAGTGTTACCGGCAGCGCTCTCGTCGATACGAGCGGCATTTCGTCTTCATGGGAATCGGAAGTGCGGATCTTTGTATACACATTTCCGTCCGCCTCCGGCATACCGTCCGCTCCCACATGGAATTTCCGGTACGCACTGTATGTTCCGAGCGCATCGATCCGTCTTGTGAGATAAAAAGCATCCGGAGTCTGGATCGGCGCGCCGTTTACGCTGTCTGTGGAACTGCCGGCTTTCGCCACCTTCTCACCGTTCAGATCATACACCTCCATGGTCTTCCAGTCATTTTCACTGGAAAGCTCCATGTAGAGATAGGAACGTCCGTCATCCGTCATGACAAGCCAGGTGTCCCCGATCTTTCCGTAAACATCTTCGGTAAACGTATCCTTTTTCCCGTTCTGTTCCCGCTCGATCGTGAGTTTTCTTGTAAAGTCATCTTCCGTCTCCGGCTCTTCATATGTATAGCAGACGCTTGCGCCCACATCCCCTGAACGATAAGTCACGGTATCCCACGGATCCACTTTTTTTGCCCATCCATCCGTGGAAGCACCCATGTAGGCTTCCTCAAACATCGCCTCATGGTCCTTAAACGGGACAGCGATCTCGATCTCGCCCGCCGCATACGGTCCGATCTCGTATGGAGCGAAGTAAACGCTCACCCCATTTTCCGTGATGGCCCACTCCAGGCTGGAATCTGCGTTCGTTCCATCAAACAGCGTGTCCACCGTATCTTCATAGTCATCGAACAGCTCTCCGTCCGCCGCGCGTCCCGCAAGTTCTTCCTTTACATAGCTCCGAAATCCGTCCATATCTTTCACTACATCAGAAAGCTCCAGCTGTTTTCCGGTCTGTGTATCAAAATTGTAATAATCGTTGTAGGAGGTCGGATGCGCACCGCCCATATCATAATACTTCAGCCAGGACATGCTGGCAACCGCCCCATCAAAGCGGATCGGCTGAAATTCATAATTGCAGGCATACGTGAACTTTGCGTCTGTAAACTCTTTCCGCATATCCATCGCTTCCGTTTTATATTCCTCGTATTCCTTTTTGTGCGCAGCCGCCATCTCATCATTTTTTGCCGAGAGTGCGCTCTTTAACGCCTCATATCCGTCTCCCTGGACAAAGACCCTGTCACACCGGGACGTGATGATCGGAGTCTGACTGTCGTCCCACTCTCCATCGTACTCGCCTGTCACCGCGATCGGGATCGGATCCAGCTTTCCTGTGCTTTGCGTCTCCTTTGTATCTGTCTCCCCAGCTGCTTTTGATTCTTCCTCTACCGTCACTTTTGCACTTTCTGTCGTTTTTGTCTCTTCCGCAGAAGTCTGTGCAGTCGTCGTATCCATCGCCGTATATTTTTTCTGGCAGCCCGCAAGAAGACCAACCGCGATCAAAAGATATAATCCATACTTTCTCATACTTTTCTTCTCCAAATCCTGTTTTATTCGTCGTTATCTGCCGGAACGCCGACGCAGATCGTGATCCGCGTTTTCCGGATCGTTCCGTTTTCTATATCCTACCGCTGATCTTCCCCGGAATCCAGTCATTTTCCCTTACGAATTCTTAAAAACAGCGCACAGTACACGGGCATTCCATGCCCGCGTACTGTAACAGGATTTTGCCGATGCTTCGCATTCCGAATCGGCAAAATCTGCTGCCACAACTGTATTGTACGGAATTTTCAGTTCAGAAAATTCCTACCGCGTACAGCAGCGCACGGACTTCTCCAGTCCGTGCGCTGCCCATGTTTTTCTTATTTTAACATCCAGTCCTTCAGAACATCATGATCTCTCAGGAGCTTTCCTACGATCGTCCTGTCGATTTTCTTAAGAAGTGGTTTCTTCATCATCTCAAACGGCATCGGAAGTTTCATCTCGAGCGGAGACTTTCCGTCCATCAGCTTCACGGTGCTGTCCAGAAGTTCTCTCACATCGTAAACGCTGCCCCAGACCTCCGGCACACCGCGGTCCACGCCGCAAAGTCCGTAAACAGCTTCCATGGCCGTGCGGACGGAATATTCAGTCGTGAAGATCGTATCTCTCGGTGTCTCTGCGAACTGTCCAAGGAAGGCCGCGTTCACAGATCCGTCCGGGATCACATCCGGGCGGTCGCCGGCTCTTCTCGGCATGAAGAATGCTGTGATATACGGCATCATCGTCGGTGTGCAGTTGCATGCTTCCCCGGCAAGCCGGTCGATGTCCTCCACCGGGATCCCGAGATGGTACAACCACTCAGCTGTGATCTCCTTACCGGTGCACTCTTTCATCGGTTTCTTCACATGATCTCCCGGAACATCGGTGAACAGGCTGTATACCCAGACGCAAACCTCATCCTTTTTCTGGTTTTTAAACTGTCCCTGACGGTTGATCGTCCAGCTTAAGAGCCAGCTGGAATCCCGGCAGCTCACGATGCCTCCGGTGACGACCTTTCCTGTTCTCGGATCACGTCTGCAGATCTTTTTGATCTGGTCGATGATCTCCTCATTCGAGGTTGTGACAGTCGCGGACTCCCAGTTTGTCTTCTCGATATCGGAGCAAAATTTTTCCGGATGTCCAAAAGCCGGATCCTGGGCCGCGATCTTTTTCCAGAGGCTCCAGCAGCCGCTGCTGCGGACTTCCGCATCTCCTAACGGTGCATGGTCCTGATCCCCGTAGATCGTTCCTTCCGTGCAGCTTCCGTTTGTGATGAATACCAGGTCTTTCTCCGTCAGCGGGATCTCCATCTCCCCGTTCTTTGTGCGGCACTCGATGGCGCGGGCCGTCTTCTTTCCGTCTTTGATCTCAAAGCGGACGTTTGTGACTTCCGTGCCGAACCGGAATTCCACACCTGCTGCCTCCAGATATTTCTGCATCGGCAGGATCAGGGATTCATACTGGTTGTATCGGGTGAATTTCAGTGCGGAGAAATCCGGAAGTCCTCCGATATGATGGATGAATCTCTGGAAGTACCGCTTCATCTCCAGGGCACTATGCCAGTTTTCAAAGGCAAACATGGTTCGCCAGTAAAGCCAGAAATCGGAACGGAACACCTCATCGTCAAACACGTCTTCGATCGTCTTGTCGTAGAGATCCTCATCCTTTGTGAAGAAGAGCTTCATGATCTCCATGCTGCCTTTCTGGCTCAGCCGGAATTTCCCGTCCGTGTGGGCATCTTCCCCGCGGTGTTCCGTCGCCCGGCAGAGGGAATAGTTCGGATCATGTTTATTTAGCCAGTAATATTCGTCGAGAACGGACGCACCCGGGATCTCCAGGGACGGGATGCTGTGGAACAGATCCCAGAGACACTCGAAATGGTCTTCCATCTCACGGCCGCCGCGCATGACATATCCTCTCGTCGGATCGTCGATCCCGTCGCAGGCACCGCCGGCAATGTCCATCGCCTCTAAAATGTGGATGTTCTTTCCCGGCATCTGCGCATCGCGGACAAGAAAGCAGGCCGCCGCCAGGGACGCAAGACCGCTTCCCACAAGGTACGCCGACTTCTCCTCGATCCCCGCCGGTTTTTCCGGGCGGGCGAACGCCTCATAGTTTCCGTTTGTGTAGTAGATCCCCTTGCTGTTCTTATCATGCTTTCCGATTTCCGTGTTGCGGTAGTCAGACCTGCTTCCCGCAAAAGACCTGTCCGTCTTTTCTGCATTTCTGTTTCCCCGTTTCTTCGCTGCAAGTACCGCTGTGATCCCTGCTCCCGCTGCCAGGACTGCGCCGGCTTTCCATCCTTTTTTGCTCATCGTTTTTGCATTCCTTTCCCATTGATTTTGTTTTATATCCTATATGATGTAGTTTTTATAACCATATTATTAATTCTGATAGTAATCCTTTGTATATGCTTTGTCAAGCTTTTCCATTCAACTATTTTGAATATAAAACTTTTTCCGTTGTATTCCTCCTTATTTTTTCAAAAAATACCCCGCCCGCTGCACCAGGCAAACGAGCAAGGTATTAAAAAGGGGAGGATAAGTATTAATCTTTTTCTTTGGTACTGATCATAGGATTGCCTGTTTTTCCTGTTTTATACACCTCTAAAAAAATTTCTCCGCAGCAAAATCTGCGACCGCAATTGTATCATACGCACTTTATCGAACCTGCTCAAAAGATGATTGATTTTCCATTCACCTTTTTCTATAATAAATACAGAAACGAATCCTGAACTCCCATCCCGAAAGATCCGGGTGGAAGTTCATCTGCTGCGAGACCGGTCATTTCTCAGACGGATCGCTGCAAATTTACTCAGATTGGAGAATCTTATGAAAAACCTTGTAATCGGACAGTCCGGCGGACCGACCGCCGTCATCAATGCAAGTCTTTACGGAGCAGTCAAAGCATTTAAGGCATCCGGTACGGACGGACATGTACTTGGAATGATCAACGGGATCGAAGGTTTCCTCGCAGACCATGTGATGGATCTTTCCACAGATCTTTCCGATGAAGAACTGGAGCTCTTAAAGCTGACTCCGGCCGCATACCTCGGCTCCTGCCGCTATAAGCTTCCGGCAGACCTCGAGAGTGAAGTCTATCCGGCGATCTTTGACAATTTCCGTGAGATGAACATCGGTTACTTCCTCTATGTCGGCGGAAACGACTCCATGGATACCGTCGACAAACTCTCCCGCTACGCGGAGAAGATCGGCAGTGACGTGAAATTCATCGGAATTCCGAAGACGATCGACAACGATCTGGTCCTCACCGACCATACACCGGGATTCGGAAGTGCTGCAAAATATGTCGCTTCCACGGTCCGCGAGATCGTCCTCGACGCCTCTGTCTACCAGCAGAAATCCGTCACGATCGTCGAGATCATGGGACGCCACGCAGGCTGGCTCACCGCGGCTTCCAGACTGGCAAGAAAATACGAAGGCGACAATCCATATCTGATCTACCTTCCGGAGGCTCCGTTCTCCTTAGAGCAGTTCTATAAAGACCTGGAGGAAGCGTTCAAAAAGTCTCCGAACCTCGTCGTATGCGTCTCTGAGGGAATCGCCGATGAGGGCGGCACATTCATCTGTGAGTACTCCGACGCTGCAAAACTCGACTCCTTCGGTCACAAGATGCTCACCGGATGCGGCGAAGTCTTAGAGAGCTTTGTGCGTGACAAATTCGGCGTCAAAGTCCGCTCAATCGAGCTGAACGTCAACCAGCGCTGCAGCGGAATGATGGTATCCGAGACTGATATCGAGGAAGCTGCCATGGCCGGTGCTGCCGGTGTGAAGGCTGTCCTCGCCGGAGAGACAAAAAAGATGATCGCCTTCAAGCGTGACTCCGATGTTCCGTACACAATGCACTGTGCAGCGGAGGATGTGAGCCTGATCTGCAACCAGGAGAAAAAATTCCCGAAGGAATGGATCTCCGCAGCAGGAAACGATATCACCGATGATTTCCTCGCTTACGCTCTCCCGCTGATCCAGGGCGAGCCGAAGCGCGTGATGGAAAACGGCGTGCCGAAATATCTGTACCGGAAATAGTTTTACAGCGCCATTCTTCTTTGTTAATAAAAAAGTTTGTTTAGCAGGAAGTTCCATCTGAATTTCCTGTCAGACAAAAAAGGTCCATGAAAGTGATCATTCGTTACTTTTCATGGACCTTTTTCAATATTCAATTCGATCAATTCACTTCACTGATATCCATCAGCCCGCATCCATCATAGAAGAACTTCAGGATCTCCTGGCAGGTCTTTCCCTGCTTTGCCATGCCCTGGGCGCCATTCTGGCTCATGCCGACGCCATGCCCGAAGCCGCCTCCATAGATCGTAAACGTCGTCACCTGGTTTTCATCAGTTCCGTTATTCTCGATGTAAATAAAGCCGCTCGGAAGTGTATCCCATCCCGTGGATGTCGATCCGTCTTTCCTGTTGTATACAAGCGATGAATTTCCGAGAACACTGCGGATCTTGCTCTGTCCGGAGAATGTCTTGGAACCTTCCGTTCCCACGACCTTCAGGGTCTTCGCGTATCCGCCGGCCCCTCTCGACGTGATCGTAAGTCCCGTGATCCGCCCGACACCGCCGATCTTTTCATCCAGAATCGTGCTGGTCGTCTTTGTGTTCCAGCGGAACATCGGGAAATCAGAATCGTAAGCGTCCGTGTTCTCGTCCCTGATAAAGTTCTCAAACGCTTCATTCGAAGTCAGATCCAGCTTTTTCGCCTTGTCGTTGATCGTCACTGCTCTGAGATACGGCGTGTTGGACGCATCCGCTCCCCACACACTTCCGTCGGTTCCATGTCCGTCGGATGTGGAGTAATAGAACGCCTCGATCGGGTCCCCGTTGTATTCCAGAAGCTGCCCGAACGTCTCATTCACAGCAGCATCCGTGGAATCATACGTCAATGTATTGTTGTATACCTGGAAATTCGTGCTGTCATCCACATGGGCGCCGTAAGTGGAATAGGCGTTGCCCTGGATCTGGCGCCATGCGTAAGTTCTCGCGCAGATCGCCTGGGCCTTCAGTGCCTCCAGCTCATAAGTCGGCGGCATCTCGCTCGGCGTTACCCGTTTTAAGTATTCCTCGAGATCCACCTCGTTTAAGAGCAGCAGTCCGTCGCGCTCCTCCGTGATCTCCATATGTCCCGGATAGACCGGAGTTCCCTGGGCACGCTCTAAGCTGTGCACCGTGATCATCCCGCCATCGTTGGCGGATTTGAAGGTGAGACGTCCGCTTGCCAGTCTGGAGTCGCCCGGCTTGATCGTCACCGTCTCTCCTGCCGCGATGGATTCTGTCTTCGCATCCTTCTCATCCCCGTATTCCAGGACCGCCATCGAATCACAGGAAAGCGTGATCGAGTCGTGGAACAGGGATTTAAAGCCATTTGTCATGATCAGGACACGGATCGCGTCGATATCCGGTTTCTCCGTCGTGAGTGCCGCACAGATCTCCCCGTCTGCAACCACAAACTCCTGCATATGGTAACCGACAAGAATGTCCTTTTTCTGCTGCTCCCTCAGAACCCCGTATGTGCGGTAGATCTTAAACTGATCCGCCAGCGGCACACTGCCGTAGCCATCGATCTCGATCTCCGTATCGCGGACCGCAAGAACGGTTCCGGTGATCTTTTCCTTTTTCAGCACCAGCCGCTTTGGCTGACCGCCCTTTAAATACAGATCCCCGATCTGGCCAGAGATCTCACTCTGATCCTTTAATACTCCCTTTACCGGAAATTCCCTCTGGATATTTCCGATAAAGACGGTCACGGTCCGCCCGGAAAATCCAGAGATCCAGGCGTTCTCGTAGACGATCTCGTCAGAGACCATCGTCTCCACCTTTAAGATCTCATCGTTTCTCGCCAGGAACCGGATCTTCCGGTCAATATAGTTATCCAGATAAAGTCCCTCAAACTGGAAGGTCCCGTCCCTTGTGTATGCCGTCCATGCCGGAGCTCCGTCCACATTGTCCGGAGTCCCGTAAAGATCCGTCTCGACCTCGGCAACTGCCCCTTCCGGATCTGTTGCTGCGCGGAACGCATCATAAAATTTCCAGAAATTTTCGCTGGAAACTGCTTTTTTTTCGCGGTCCCCGGCATCCATATAGGAAAGGAGTGCATCGGTTTTCCCGTTTCCCTCCTCTGATGCCTTCTTCGCCCAGTCCGAAAGGACTGCGTATGTAACTGCGGATGTCGCGCTCCTCTCATCCGCCTGGATCACCCCGCTGTCAAGATATCCCTGCGCATACAGGTAATCCATATATTTTACATACCACTGATCAGAAAGTTTTTCGTCAAAGTTCGATGTCTCCGGCGCATTTTCCAGGATTCCGCTCTCCGACTCCAGCGTCAGAGCGACCGTTCTGGACGCTGCCGCCAGAGAAACTCCATCCTGTTCCGTGTCCAGAAGTACGATCACGATGAGCAGTGCCACGACAAATGTCGTGACCCCTGCCATCCAGTTTATCATTTTCCTACTCTCGTTCATAATTCCTTTCCCGGGCAAACCCGGCCCGGTTACTGTACACGGGTTCTTCCCGTGTGAAAACATCCGGACTTACTGTTTGTCCGTACGCCTGATATACTCACCGCTCTTTTCGTCAATGCGGTCCAGTTTTACATAGTCGTTTTCTTCCTGACTCAGATTCTTTTTCGCAAGGAAATGATCCTGGATCTGTCTGTAAACGTGGATGATGACCGCCATCAGCGGAACTGCAATGATCATTCCCACAAATCCGAACAGGCCGCCAAACAGCAGGATCGAGAACAGGACTCCGAAGCTGGAAACACCTGTGGAGTTTCCAAGGATCTTCGGTCCTAAAATATTTCCGTCAAACTGCTGGAGTACAAGGATCAGACCGATAAAATACAGACACTGTTTCGGACTGATGAGGAATACGAGGATCGCACACGGTACAGCCCCGATAAAAGGTCCAAAAAACGGGATAATGTTCGTTACTCCGATGATCACGCTGATCAACAGCTCATACGGGAGTTTGAACAGGTTCATCAGGATAAAGCAGAGGATTCCGATGATCAGGGAATCGATCAGTTTTCCGATGATAAAACCGGAAAACGCCTTTTTGATAAACCGGAACTCTCCGACTACAATGTTCGCCGCCTTCAGAGACAGGATCGAATAGATAAATTTCTTTCCCTGCGCCGAGAGCGATTCCTTGATGTTTAAGAGGTAGATCATGACGATCAACCCAATCAGCAGATTTTTTGTCAGGGTGATCAGATTCATGACACCGCTGGAAACACCGCCGAGGATCTTCTCGATATTCTGGAAATTCTGGAAGTTCGAGAGATTCGACATGAGGTCTGTCTCCATCCAGTTCTGGAAATACTGGGCCGACTGCTCATAAATATTTAAGATCGCCTGCTCCACCGGAGGATTGTTCACGAAGAAATCCGTCAGCCAGTCATACACATTCTGGAAGTATTCCGGCATCATATTGATGATCCCGACAATACTGGAGTACAGCTGCGGGATGATCATACTGGAAAGGCTGACGACCACAGCCAAAAGGAATACAAGGCTGACAGCTGTTCCCACGCTTCTTCCGAAAAAAGCACCCAGTTTTTCATTTTTAAATCTTGCCTTTGGCTCCCCGGACTTTCCTGTATACACAGTCAGCCGGTAGCACCAGTTGTAGACCGGGGACATTAAAAATGCCAGGACCGCTCCATAGATCACTGGTGCGAGCACAAAACGAACCTTTCCCAGAAAGGCAAACACCGCCGACCTTTCCAGAAACAGAAACACGACGAACACCGCCGCGATCAATACCAGGATCGCCGTCACACCTGTATAAATGTACCGTTCGAATCGTTCATTTTTCATATAAAAGTTTCTCCTTTGCAGTTACTTCTCTTTTTCCGTCTATCGAAACCATTTTGTACCGTCGACCATGGCATCATCATACCATACTTCTCATATTTAGAAAAGAGCCTTAGCAAAATCTGAACGAATGCAGAGCATCGGCAAATTTTCTGTTAAACGAAAAGAAGCAGCGATCTCTCGCTGCTTTTTTATCTTTCGCAATCCCAAAATGCCGTTTCCTGAATAATTGACGCCTAGCAGTGCTAGGTGGGCATCCGCACTTAAACATCTGCCTTCCACTCGATGGAGGCCTGGCATCCGTTCAAGGATGTAGGAATCCCGTATGTCAAAATGTAGGTTCAAAATAGACAGGAGTGTCGAACATCCCAGGAATCACATTCCCTTTCACTGACACCTATTATAGCGCATCATCGATCATTTTTCAAGTTCCATTTCATGGTACCGTACACTTTTCTGCCCGTAAAAACGTCCGGTTTCTGAAACTGAAACACGATCCTGCCGCTGCTTCGCATTCCGGACCGTCAGGATCGCAGCCGCTGTATGATACAGAATTTTCAGTTCAGGGAATTTCCATCTGCAAAAGCCAGCGATCTTAACAGCTCTGCAACCTCTCTTGGAATTTCACAGAGATAATCTGCCCCGGCATCCTGAAGCTCTTCCCTGCTGCCGTATCCGTAAAGCACGCCTACCACGGAAAGTCCCGTCTTCTTCGCGCCTTCCACGTCATGTTTCCGGTCGCCCACCATGATCACGGATTTCTTTTCTTCCTCGCCGATCCCGTTTTCTTCCAGCACATACCGGATCACGTCATCCTTGTTCACGCGCTTTTCATCCAGGGACGCGCCGCCGATGAATTTAAAGTAGTTTGTCAGATGGAAATATTCCAGCACGCGCTTTGCGGTCACCTCCGGCTTGGAAGTTGCCACATAGAGTTCGAGTCCTGCGTCCTTTAAGGACTTTAACATCTCCTCAACTCCGGCAAACGGTGCGTTGTCCTTCCATCCTTCCACATCGTAATATTCCCGGAACACGTAGATCGCATCCTCCGCGTCCTTCTCGTAGAAATTGTAATACTCCTTAAAACTGTCGGAGAGCGGCGGACCGACAAACGGTTTTAAAACATTCAGGTCATCCACCTGGATCCCATAATGCTTCAATGCATACTGAACGCCTTTCGTGATCCCCGGCATGGAATCTGTCAGTGTCCCGTCAAGGTCGAAAAATACTTTTTTTAACTTCATTCTGTTTCCTCTTTCATGTATTCCAATATCATCATTCCGCCGCATATATTTTCTCCTGCTCACAGCGAAACCGTTTTTCCATATTTCAATTTCACAGGTATTTCTGCGATACCAGTGTCTTATTATCCCATGGCGGAGTATAAATGTCAATTGTAAAAAGCGGCATGCTCCAAAACGATCTTCACCGCCCGTCGCATGCCGCTTTTCCCTTATCCTTTTTTATCCTAATCCTTTTATCTGACCCGGAGTTTTTACCGGAAAAACTCGTGATTTCCATGTTTAAACAGGAATTCCAGATGTCTGTCAAACCAGCTTGCGTTCTTCCTGGAAGATGCCCGCCGGTTCATGAAATACAGGGCGCCGTCTGTCAGATCTTCACCCGAAAGTGCCCTCTCGACTGCCTCTACGGTCTCGGCCGTGACCTTGCAGCGCTTGATGGATCCGTTTCCCACAGGGGAAAACTGGTGTTTCTGGTAAACGACTTTCGTGATCGTGTTCGGGAATGCATCGTCCTCCACACGGTTTAAGATCACGTTTGCCACCATGACACGTCCTTCGATGTCGCAGTTTCCGGCTTCCGCCTGAACGATCCGGAGAAGAACATTGTAGTCGCTTTCGGAATACCTCGTGAACGCTTCTCTTGCAGGTTCCTCTGCCACGACGGTCTCTTCTGCTGCCGCCTGTACCCTAGCTTCCCCGGACACCTCTGTTTCCGGCTCTGCCTGCGTGATCCCGCTCACTTCATCCGCCGCAGCCGCAGTTTCTGTTTCTGCAGCTTCTTCCGGACCATGATCCGCAGCCGCAGTTTCCGATCCTGCAGCAGGCTCTGTGATGCTCTCCTCTTTCGTCTCTGTATTTTCTGTTTCTGTCCTGATATCTGCTTCCGTCTCCGCGGATGATGCTTCATCCGCCGTCGTCTCATCCTCTAAAACATTTCCGTCTGTTTCCGGAAGAGCAGTATCTTCTGTCTCCTCCAGACTGTCTTCATCCGAACCTCCCTGCGTCTCGGCATACGCGACAATCGCGTTTTTGCCTCCGCCCTGGAAGTCCACCGCTGTAAATGGAATCACTGCGATCAGTGTTGCGCCCATCGTGAGGACTGCCGCATTCCGGTGCATCTTCTTTGTCACACCGCCGAAGAGTGATTTCACAAACTGAAAGACTGTCTGAAGAAATGAGTTCCATGGATTCATTTGAATACCCTCTTTCTCCGTCCTGTCGCCGGTTGTTCATTCCGACCGTTTTCCGGCCGGTGTCTGTGATTATAGGAGAATGAGGGGGCGAATGTCAATAAGTCCTGCACAACTTTGTTACATTTTACAGCCTGTTTTTTAAATATTGTTACATTTTTTTAATAGTTTTTCCAAATATAATCCACACAAAATCTGGATTTTTGGTAGTATTGGCAAGTATAAAATATTGCAAATATTACAATTTTGTTAAATATTGAGTTCCCATTTTTGAGTGGTTTCCCATAACGTTTTCAGTTATGTCAACTAATTTTGCTGAAGATCCAGAAGTTTTGCCCCGACATAGTCCGCAAGAGCCTGCGGGGAAAGCAGGACCTGGAAGCCTCTCTGGCCGGCGCTGACCGCGATCGTTTCATAATTTAAAGCCGCTTCATCGATAAATGTCGGGAACTTTTTCTTCATGCCGATCGGGGAACAGCCGCCGCGGATATAGCCTGTTGTGGCCAAAAGATCCTTCATCGGAAGCATCTCCACTTTCTTATCTCCGGCCGCTTTTGCCGCCTTTTTTAAGTCCACTTCCCCATCCACCGGGATACAGCAGACGAGAAATCCTGTGCGCTCTCCTTTCAGCACGAGAGTCTTAAACACACTCCCGTGGTCCACTCCCAGCATGTCAGCCGCATGGCTCCCGGAGAGGTCATGTTCATCCACCGGGTACTCCTTTGACTCATACGGGATCTTTGCGGCATCTAAAAGCCGCATCACATTTGTCTTTGTTTTATCATTTTTTGCAGATTTGCTCATAAATTCTTCCTCCTGAAAGCGACATTCTCTCTGCCGCCTTTGACTGCAGCCGGCTGCACATCCTCTCGACCGCATCTTCTTTATACAACGTCTTTGTAAAAAAATCCAGTCTTTTCTATAAAAGAATGTCTGCCCACATATTTGTACCTTTAAGCCTGTATTTTATTACAGTCAGCGCAGCAAGTGTGCAGACCTGCTGAACAGTTACCATTTTGTGCTGCATTTACTTCCACATAAAAACAGACAGCCGGTCCCGCATTTTCGCAAAATCGACTGCCGTTTTTCCATCTTCTGATCTGTTTCTTCTATATAATATATCGCTTCTGATTCCGCATCCCGAAAGCCTATGAGAGGATCATCCGGTCGTTCGCGAACGCGCCGCCCGCGGCTTCCTCAAACTTCGCGAGAAGATCCTGAACCGTCAGGTGCTTCTTCTCCTCACCTGCCACATCGTAAATCACATGGCCCGCGTTCATCATGATCAGGCGGTTTCCGTGTGCGATGGCGTCACGCATGTTGTGGGTGATCATCAGAGTTGTCAGATGTTCACTGTTTACGATCTTATCCGTCGTCTCGAGGACTTTCGCCGCCGTCTTCGGGTCGAGAGCCGCCGTGTGCTCATCTAAGAGAAGAAGTCTCGGCTTCTTTAAGGTCGCCATAAGAAGTGTCAGCGCCTGTCTCTGTCCGCCGGAGAGAAGGCCGACTTTCGATGTAAGGCGGTCCTCCAGGCCAAGCCCCAGGATCTTTAACTGTTCTCTGTAGAATTCTCTCTCTTTCGCGGTGATCCCCGGTCTCAGGGAGCGCGTCATTCCTCTTCTCGCCGCCAGGGCCATGTTCTCCTCGATCTGCATGGTGGCAGCCGTTCCTGTCATCGGGTCCTGGAACACGCGTCCGAGATACTTCGCGCGTTTGTGCTCCGGGAGTTTTGTCACGTCGATATCATCGATGGTGATTTTTCCTTCGTCCACAAGCCACGTTCCTGCGACCGCATTTAACATGGTAGATTTTCCTGCTCCGTTTCCGCCGATGACGGTGACAAAATCGCCTTCGTTTAAATGAAGATTTAATCCGTTTAACGCAGTCTTTTCATTGACGGTTCCCGCGTTGAAGGTTTTATAAATATTGTGAAGATCAAGCACGAGGTGCACCTCCTCTTTTTACCGGTTTAGAGAAATATTTGCCTTTCATGTACGGGATCGCAAGAAATACCGCAACGACAAGAGCTGACAGGAGTTTTAAATCGTTGGAATTTAATCCCATCCAGAGTACGACCTGAAGGACCAGATAATAAATGATTGCACCGAAGGCAACGGAGAACAACTTGAAACCGAAGTTCTGGCTGATCTTTCCGAATACGACCTCACCGATGATAACGGCTGCAAGACCGATCACGATAGCACCGCGGCCTGCATTGACATCTGCAAAGCCCTGATACTGGGCATATAAGCCGCTCGCAAAGGCAACGATCCCGTTGGAGATCATAAGACCTAAGATCTTTGTGAAATCGGTATTGATACCCTGGGCACGTGACATGTTCTGATTGGAACCTGTGGCACGGATGGAGCATCCGATCTCTGTTCCGAAGAACCAGTAGAGGACCGCGATCAGGCTCACAATGATCAGCGCCACCACAAAGATCGTGTTCTTATAAAAAGCGACTCCCTTTACATAACGGAGAGACACCAAAAGATCATACTTATCCACGCTGATGGCCTGATTTGCCTTACCACCCATAATACGGAGGTTGATGGAGTAGAGACCAAGCTGGGTCAGGATTCCCGCGAGGATCGCCGGGATCCCCATCGCCGTGTGAAAGATTCCGGTCACAAGCCCCGCGATCATTCCCGCGATAAAGGCTGCAAACAGGGATACTCCCACGGAATGTCCGTTTAACATGAAAATAATGCAGACAGCACCACCCGTACACATGGTTCCGTCCACGGTAAGGTCCGCAAGATCGAGGATCTTATATGTAATATAAACGCCGATCGCCATGATGCCCCAGATGAGTCCCTGTGCACAGGCACCCGGCAATGCATTAAACAATGTTGCAAAATTCACGTTTCTTTCCTCCTATGGCTAATGATAACAAACAGGGTGACAAAATTTTTTGCTGTTTGCCACCCTGATGTCCTCATAATTTCAAGTCGTTATTATTCTTCGATCACAACGTAGTCATCCGGAACCGTGATTCCAAGTGCCTCACAGTTTGCCTTATTGTATTTCTTTGTTACCTCCGGTGCAAACTCGATCGGCATTTCCTTTACATCTTTGCCGTCTATCAGGATCTCTGCGCCCATCTCACCGGCTTTGTATCCGATATCGTAGTAGTCGATGGAAAGAGTTGCAACGCCGCATCCGGAGCAGATTCCTTCTTCACCTGCAATTACCGGAACTTTCGCCGGAAGGCAGATATTGTTTATGATCTCTGCATTGGAAGCAGCCGTATTGTCAGTCGGAACATAGAGAACATCGTTCTCTCCTGCTGCTGTTGTTGTTACGGAAGCGATATCGTTGGAGTCTGCGAAGGTGTATTCCTTACAGGTATATCCGAGATCCTCAAGATATCCTTTTACGGTTGTTGCCTGGTATTTGGAGTTCGGCTCTGCGGAGCAGTATAATAAGCCGACATTCTTTGCATCCGGGAACAGCTCATTTAACATTGCTGCCTGCTGGTCGAGCGGAGCAAGATCGGAGGTACCGGAGATGTTGAGACCTGTCGTACCTGTCCAGTTGTCGATATCAAGTGCTGTCGCGTAATCTGTGATGGAAGTTCCGAGAATCGGAATCTCGCTGGTTCCTGCTGCCGCTGCCTGAAGTGCTGCGGTCGCATTTGCAAGGATCAGGTCCACATCGTTGGAAACGAACTGGTTGATGATCGTTGCGCAGGTAGCGGAATCGCCGGATGCGTTCTGAAGATCAAACGTGACCTTGTCACCGAGTTTATCTTTCAATGCAGCCTGGAAACCTTCTGTCGCCGCATCAAGTGCCGGGTGCTGTACTAACTGGCAGATTCCCACATTATAGGTCTTTCCATCTTCTTTTGCTGCTTCTGTGGAATCGGCCGCTGCTGTCGTTGTCTCTGCTGCAGCTGCTGTTGTCTCTGCTGTGGAACTGGATCCACATCCGGTTAATGCGGAAGCCGCTACAACGGCTGCCATTGCAAGTGCTGTTACTTTTTTCATAATATCGATCTCCCCTCAGCTTTTCTTTTTTGTAACATCCCGCTGTCATTTTCAGGATCTGTATATCCTCCCCTTCAGACGGGATCTCACATTCTCAAATGCGTTGTTGCGTTACGCTTTAACGCATGTAAGTGAAACTGTCCTTATCATACACCTATACGCCGGATTCGTCAAGCTTGATTTTCCTGTTTTTACCTTTTCTTGTTACAGTACACGGGCACTCTATGCCCGCGCACTGTAGCTGGATTTTGCCGATGCTTCGCATTCCGAATCGGCAAAATCCACGACCACAACGTTATCATACGGAATTTTCAGTTCAGAAAATTCCTATCCGTGAAAAGTAACCTTTTCTCAATATCCCACAATAATTGTAGGTTTTCCACAATTTGTCAGACGATTTTTGTCAGGAAACGGAATCTGTTTTGTCCGCAAAAACTTTCAGGAATCTCTCCCCATACTTCGCATACTTAAATTCCCCGACTCCGGAGACCGTCAGCATTTCTTCCTTATTCTTCGGCCTGATCAGACACATATGCACCAGAGTCTTATCGGAAAATACGATATACGGTGGAACCTTCTCCTCCCGCGCGATCTCACGGCGCAGTTCTTTTAACCGGTCAAACAGTGTCGTCTCCGCCTCCGTAAACAACTCGGTACCGGCTGCCATCTTTGTCTTCTTCGCGCCGCCGGAGATCTTTCCTGTCTTCACTCTCTCCTGCTCCTTCGGAAGCTTCATCATGACCGTTTCACCGTCGTTTAAGAGCACTTCCGCATTCTTTCCCGGCTTCACGATCGCGTACTCGTCAGAGGTCACCACCAGATATTCTTTTATCTGCAGAAAATTTAAAACCTGTCTTAACCTGTAGACCGGGACTTTTGCCAGCTTTCCGTAAAAGGAATTTTCATCCATGTGATAATTCCTGATCTTCGCCGTCGAAGCTCCGTGCACCGTGTCGAGGATCACCGTAGTCCCGTACCGCCCGCGGCACTCCGCGACGCAGCCGACAATGGCTCTCGCGATCTCCGTCACATCCGTCTCCTCAAACTGTGTCTTACAATTAGAACAGTTTCCGCAGTATCCGCTTCCGTACTCCCCGAAATACCGGAGAATATATTCCCTGAGGCAGTCATTCGTAAAGCAGTAGAATGTCATCTTTTTTAACCGCTCCCTGTCGCGCTCCGCAACGATCTGCCTTGTCACATCGTCGAGTTCTTCGTTGTCACGGTTGTTGTCGATAAACATCTGGTTCGTCACGACATCCCGCCCGCCGTACAGTAGCAGACAGTCCGCCGGTTCCCCGTCACGGCCCGCGCGCCCGGCTTCCTGATAGTAACTCTCCATATTTTTCGGCATGTTGTAGTGGATCACAAAGCGGACATTCGATTTGTCGATCCCCATTCCGAATGCATTTGTCGCCACCATGATCTGGGCGCGGTCGAAGATAAAATCTTCCTGATTCTGCTTTCTCTCGCTGTCGGAAAGTCCCGCATGGTATCTCGTGACGGAGAATCCGTCCTTCATCAGCTTCTCCGTCACTTCCTCCACGAGTTTTCTCGTCAGGCAGTAGACGATGCCGCACTGTCCTGCATGTTCTTCGATATACGTTTTTACCGCCGCATATTTACCTTTCGGGCTCTGAACCTCAAAGTAGAGATTCGGGCGGTCAAATCCCGTCGTCGTCACGACCGGATCCTGCAGCTTTAAGAGATCGATAATGTCATCCCGGACTTCCGCAGTCGCGGTCGCCGTAAAGGCGCTGACGACCGGGCGCTCCGGAAGTGCCCGCAGGAATTCCTCGATCTTTAAGTATCCCGGCCGGAAATCCTGACCCCACTGGGAGACGCAGTGCGCCTCATCGACCGCCACCATGGCGATCTTCGCATGGACGGCAAAATCAAGAAATTCCGGAGTCAGAAGCCGCTCAGGAGCGACGTAGATGATCGGATACCGTCCCTCTCTCGCATATCCGAGCGCCTTATAATACTGTCCCGCCGTCAGGGAACTGTTCAGGTACGCAGCATGAACGCCCGCCTGGTTCAGGGCGCTGACCTGGTCTTTCATAAGTGAGATCAGGGGCGAGATCACCAGCGTGATCCCCCCGTTTGCCCCCGCCATCAGAGCCGGGATCTGATAACACAGGGACTTTCCTGCGCCCGTCGGCATGATCCCCAGCACATCTCTGCCGGAAGTGATCGCATCGATCATCTTCTCCTGTCCGTCCCGGAACGTGTCATAGCCGAAATATTGTTTGAGAACCTCATATTTATCCATAAAAGTAATGATCCCTTTCCACACCCGTCAATTGCTGCCGGGAACCTTTTTATCGTTGATCTGTTGGCTGCAGCTGGTGAACCGCTTTCCAGTTGTCTGTCCATGATATCACTCTCCCGCCGCCCCCGCAAGTATGACCAGCATTAAAATTTCATAAACAAATCGGTAACCGTTACAGTACACGGGCACTCTATGCCCGCGCACTGTAACAGGATTTTGCCGATGCTCCGCATTCCGAATCGGCAAAATCTGCGACCACAACTGTATCATACGGAATTTTCAGTTCAGAAAATTCCTACCCGTGAAAAGTAACCGGCAACCACTACTGTATGATACGGAATTTTCAATTCAGAAAATTCCTGCCTGCGAAAAATAACTTTTTATCTCATCCACGGCCCGCCGCTTTTTATCTTGTAATCTCTCCCCGATATTGCTATAATTGGATACAATACAAAGATACTCAAAAAGAGTGATTGACGGAGGAGAAAACATGAACTTTTTAGAAGAGCGCATCGCAAAAGACGGTGTGGTAAAAGAAGGAAACGTATTAAAGGTTGACAGCTTTTTAAACCATCAGATGGATATCGAGCTTTTTGACGAGATGGGTGCGGAATTCAAGCGCCGTTTTGCCAATGAAAATATCAACAAGATCCTGACGATCGAGGCATCCGGTATCGGTATCGCCTGTATCGCGGCGATGCACTTCCATGTGCCGGTCGTATTTGCAAAGAAATCCCAGAGCATCAACCTCGACGGCGAAATGTATGTGGCGGAAGTTGAATCCTTCACCCATAAATGCAAGAATCAGGTTATCGTCTCCAAAAAGTTCCTTTCCCCGGACGATCACGTTCTGATCATCGACGACTTCCTTGCGAACGGCTACGCGCTTCAGGGACTGATCTCGATCGTCCATGACGCAGGCGCTACCGTTGAGGGAATCGGCATCGCGATCGAGAAAGGATTCCAGATCGGCGGACAGGTCATCCGAAATCTCGGCTACCACTTAGAGTCCCTGGCGATCGTAGATTCCATGGATCCGGCCACCGGAACCGTTAACTTCCGAAGCCAGGAATAAAAAAGAATGTACCTCGGCACATTCTCGCGCCGAGCGCGGTCGCTTGCGACAACCATCATCTTCGCGCGAGTGCACATCTTAGGCACGCAGTGCCTTTTTATTTAACAGGAAGTTCCATCGGAATTTCCTGTTGAACAAAAAAACATCCTGCAGTCAGTACCCAATGTACCGGCCGCAGGATGTTTTTTTATTTTTTCCTGTCAGTTTTCTCATTCATCTCGTTCCCGTTTTTCGCTTCTGTTCCGCTCTTCTCTTTCGGAAGCGGGATCGCGAGAACGGTCTGGATCACCTTGTTCTCCACCTTCATGATCTTTAAGAGGTAATCCCCGATCCTGACACTTCCCTTCTCTCCAACCTTCGGGATATGTCCGATCCTCGATACCATAAAACCGTTCAGGGTATCAAAATTGTCCTTATCTTCCTTATCAAATTCCACTCCGAGCGTCTCTTCCACATCGTCCAGAAGGGTGAGACCCGTGAGCTCATATGTACCGTTTTTCCGGGATACGATGTCCGGCTCTTCCTTGTCGTACTCGTCGAGGATATTTCCGACGATCTCCTCGAGAATGTCCTCCATCGTGACGATACCGGCAAGCTGACCATACTCATCCACCACAAGTTCGATGTGGATCTTCTGGGACTGCATCTCCTTAAAAAGAGCGTTGATATTTTTCGTCTCCGGGATGAAATGAGGGCTTCTCAAAAGTCCCTTGATCTTTGCGATCGGCGTGTTCAGATGGTCCTTGGAATCCGTATAGTGGAGCATATCGCGCATGTGAAGGATGCCGATGATATTGTCGATATCTTCGGAATAAACAGGAAATCTCGAATAATTTGCTTCCTTCACGACAAAATCGAGTGCTTCCTTTAACGTCATCTCCCCGTCGAGTGCGATGACCGCGGTCCTGTGCGTCATGATATCCGCCGCCACCTTATCGTCGAACTCAAAGATGTTCGTGATCATCTCCGCCTCGCTGGCCTCCAGAACGCCCTGTTCATGGCCTTCATTGACCATGTACATGATATCTTCCTCAGTCACGTTGTCATCCTTCTCGCGGATATCGATCCCAACTGCCTTTAAGGAAATATAGGCAAACTGATCCATCAGCCACGCAAACGGAAAGAGACATTTTGTCACAAGTTCCACGAGCGGCAGAACTTTATAACAGAAGCGGATCGGGCTCTTTGCCGCGATGCGCTTCGGGATCACGATCCCGAGCCCCGTGAGCAGAAATGCGATCCCGACGAGTCCCGCAATGTAGGCGATCCCCACCGCTGCCGGATGCGGGATCTGTGTATGCGTCCCGATTAAAGCCGTGAGTTTTTTTACCACAAACGCCAGCGAGGACGCGCCCATCGCAAGCGTCAGGATGCTCGTCGCGAGCTGGTTCGTGCGGATGAAGAGATACGGGTCTTCCTGTATCTTTAAAAGTTTTTCCGCCCGCTTGTTTCCTTCGTCGCGCTCATCCTCCAGCGCACTGGTGTTCAGGGCCTGAACGGCCGCACCGAATCCGTACATCACCGCAAACAGGATCACTGATGCGGCAAACAGAACAATTCCTATCCATGAATTGCCATCGTCCATGAGATTTTCCAACACTCCTTTATCTTTCCATAACTATCCTATTTTTTCAGTTACTTTTTTCCGTATTTCGTCCACTATACCATCTATTTCCATGCCCGTCAAGGAATCATTCCGCCGTATCACTTTTCACGTTACAGTACACAGGCTCTCCATGCCCGTGTACTGTAACAGGATTTTGCCGATGCTCCGCATCCCGAATCGGCAAAATCCGCTACCCAAACTGTATCGTACGGAATTTTCAGTTCAGAAAATTCCTACCCGTGAAAAACAACCTTTTCACAGCTGCCAGACCGTTACAATGTCCGGGGCTGAAATACCCGTGTACTGCAGCGCCAAACTGCGATTATGTAGCAGTTTTTTCTCCCCGCACGGTCCTCAAAAACCGCCAAGTTCCAGACTGACCTTCAATGCGTCATTTACCTGGTCCAGCAGGTCCCCGTCAAGATGGCAGATCTTTTCCCTTAATCGCTGCTTGTCGATGGTCCTCAACTGTTCCAGGAGGATCACCGAATCCTTCATCATGTCGCAGTCCCTCGCGGATAGCTCCACATGAGTTGGAAGTTTCGCCTTATTCATCCTCGATGTGATCGCCGCACAGATCACAGTCGGACTGTGTTTGTTTCCCACATCGTTCTGGATGATGAGCACAGGGCGCACACCTCCCTGCTCAGAACCTACCACCGGTCTTAGATCCGCATAATAAATATCGCCCCGTCTGATGATCACAAGTCTCACGCTCCGTCTGAATTTCTGCGGAGAGTCCGGGGCTGCTGTCAAAGCCATAACGGTATCTTTTTTGACAGCTTCCCTGACATTTCCGTATTCAGAGTGTTCCCCACTTATGATATTTTATTCAGAAATCGCGGCGGCGTGCCGGTCAGAATCCGACATACTCCTCATCCGGGCAGTTCCTGATCCCGAGGACCTTTCCGTTCTTCACATACACACGCGGAACCCGCTTTCCGATCAGACACGGGATCTCGTAATGGAAGCCGCCGGAAATCTCTGCGATCTCCTCCATCGTGATCTCTTCCTCCCCGTCTCTTCCGATCAGGGTCACAAGATCTCCCTCTTTGGCCTCCGGAATCCCGGTAAGATCCACCATGAACTGATCCATGCAGACGCGGCCGAGGATCTTCGCGCGCTTTCCGTGGATCAGCACTTCCCCGCGTCCGGACAGGTTTCTCGGATATCCGTCCCCGTAACCGGCGGAGACTGTCGCGATCTGCATCGTCCGGTCTGCCTTGAACGTTCCTCCGTAGCTGACTTCAGTTCCAGGCCCGATCTCCTTGATATATGTGATAAAGCTCTTCAGTGCCATCGCCGGCTTCATCGTGAGGATATCCTTTCTCACCTCATCCGACGGGTACAGGCCGTAGATCGTGATCCCGGCGCGGACTGCATCCATGTTCATCTCCTGCATCTCCACGATCCCGGCACTGTTGGAACAATGGCAGACAGGAACCTCCACGCCTGCTGCCTTCACAGCATCACAGAAGTTCTTAAACCGGTCATACTGCTGTCTCGCACCAGTCTTATCCGCCTCATCCGCTCTCGCAAAATGCGTGAACATGCCGTCGATCTTCACTCCCGGAAGCGCCGCGATCTTTTTTACCATCTCCACGGACGCTGCGTCCGGTCTGAGCCCGATCCGGCTCATTCCGGTATCCACCGCGATATGGACGTGGGCTGTCTTTTCCAGCTTTTCTGCAGCTTCTGACATTCCCTCTGCCTTATCCAGTTCAAAGACCGGCATGCAGAGCTCCTGCCGGATGCACTCCTCGTATCTCAGAGCAGCGACCGGACCGAGGATCAGGATCTCCTTCGTGATCCCGTGTTTCCGCAGCTGCACACCTTCCTCAGCGGTCGCGACCGCATATCCGCATACAAAGCGGTCGATCGTCTTCGCGACCGGAACGGCGCCGTGTCCGTAAGCATCTGTCTTCACAACTCCGTACATCTTTGTCCCCGGGCGAAGATTTTTCTCCATCGCCTCCATGTTTTCCTCTATATGACCCAGATCGATCTCTGTATAAATTCTGTCAAATTCCATTTTCTCTATCCTCCGAAAGGCAATCTGCGATCTCCCCGGCAAGGACTGCGTGAACGCCGAAGCGCTTCGCCGCCTTTTCCCCTGCCAGACCGTGCACATAGACTCCGAGGGAAGCCGCATCGCTCTCCTCAAGCCCCAGCGCGATCAGTCCCGCGATCACACCGGTCAGAACATCCCCGGAACCTCCCTTTGCCATAGCGGGCGTCCCACTTCCATTGACAAAAGTCTTTCCGTCTCTTCCCGCGATCACGGTCGCCGCGTCCTTTAAGACGCAGACCACTCCGTACTGATCCGCAAACTCTCTCGCCGCACGGATCGGATTTTCCTTGATCTCCTCTATCTGAATTCCTGTGAGCCGCGACATTTCCTTCATATGCGGCGTCACGATGATATTTTCTGTAAAATAACCGGTGAGTTCCCGGTACTCCGCGGCGAGATTCAGCGCGTCCGCGTCAAGAATGATCGGCACATACGCGTCCTTTAAGACGTTTTCCACCATGAGCCGCGCATGATCCTCCATGCCGATCCCCGGCCCCAGAACGATCACATCTGCCCATTCCGTCTCCCTTGCGATCTTTCTCGCAAAGCTCTCCGGATCTTTTCCGGCTTCTCTCGCATCGTAGGTGGAAAGGATCGCCTCCGGGAGTTTTTCCTGGACGATGATCCTGTTTTCCTCCGGTGTAAAGATCTTCACGAGTCCGGCTCCCATCCGGTATGCCGCTCTCGCGGAGAGGCAGGCTGCTCCCGCCATGTTCTTTGCCCCCGCCATCACGAGGACTTTTCCGTATGTTCCCTTGTTGGAATCCGGCATTCTTTCCGGGATCCTCAAAAGGTCTTCCCGATCAAGCATCTGCACGTGTTTTTCCTGCCCCGCGCTGCTCTCCGGCACAAAACCGACGTCCCTGACCAGGAGCTCTCCGCAGTATTCTCTTCCCGGGAACAGCACCTGTCCGAGCTTTTTCATTCCGAAAGTGACCGTCACATCCGCGCGGACCGCGTCCCCCATGACTTCTCCCGTGTCGGAGCTGATGCCGGAGGGAATGTCCACAGCGATCGTCTTCATATCCTCATTGCCGTTGATCCAGACAATGAGCTTTTTGTATGCACCTTCCACATTTCTCGAAAGACCGATCCCGAAGACCGCATCCAGGATCACGCCGCGGCATGCGTTCGCCTTTGTCTCCGTCTTTGCAAACGGATGCGCCGTGGATCGTTTTTCTTCTGCATCCGGCAGTTCTTCCGCCGTCATCACCGGGATCCCCAGCCGTTTCACGATATTTAACTGGGCTTCCAGCTCTTCGCTCCCTTTTCCGTCCCGTCCCGGGAACAGGATCTTCACATCATATCCCTTTAAGAACAGCATCCTGGCGGCAGCCACTCCGTCTGCCCCGTTATTTCCAAAACCGCAGACGGACCAGACTGTCTCTGCCTGTTCTTTCTTAAGGATCTCTTCCGCTTTCTCCGCAACGGCAAGAGCCGCCCGCTCCATCAGCACCAGGGACGGGATCCCGTACCCCCTGATGGACCTGGTGTCAAACGCTTTCATTTCTTTTCCGCTCAGAACTGCTTTCATCCGGCATCCCCCTCTCCGACAGCAAACGCCATCGCATGATCCTTCGTGTCAGAGATCGACACTTCGATCGTCCTGATCCCGAGCTCCTCCGCCTTCATCTCTGCTCCCGCATGAAGTTCGACATACGGCTTTCCAAGTGGGTCCCTTAAGACCTCCACATGGACCGGCATAAAGTCCCGGAATCCCGTTCCAAACACCTTCGCTACTGCTTCTTTAACCGCAAAAGTGCCGGCAAGGACCCGGGGATCACCCTTTGCCTGCCGGCGCTCGCGCTCGGTATAGATACGCGTCAAAAAAGCCTCTTTTTCACAGGCTTTTTTCACACGCTCAATTTCGATCAAATCACAGCCAACTCCAATCAACATGTCTCATTGGTTCCCGTCTGTTCTGCTTTTTCCTTTGCTTTCCGCTCCCGCTCATCCTGCATGCTGCAGACACGGTAGGAAAGACGCATCAGGCTCTCGGAAAGATGCACATTCTCAACAACTACATCATCCGGCACATTTAAGTCTGTATGGGCAAAATTCCAGATCGCCTTGATCCCGGCTTTTACCAGGCGCTCCGCGATCTCCGGTGCTTTGGACTTCGGGATCGTGAGAGCCGCGATCTGTACTTCATTGTCGACAATAAACTGCTCCAGGTCATCGATCCCACGGATCTCGACTCCGCGGACCACAAGACCGATCAGGCGCGGGTTGATATCGAACATTCCCTTGATCATAAAGCCGCGCTTCTCAAAATTTGTATAGTTGGCGATCGCCTGACCTAAGTTTCCGGCGCCGATGATAATGAGGTTGTGCTGTCTGTCGATCCCCAGGATCCTTGCGATCTCGGTGTAGAGATATTTCACATTGTATCCGTATCCCTGCTGTCCAAAGCCGCCGAAATTGTTAAGATCCTGACGGATCTGGGACGCCGTCACCTTCATTCTGGCACTCAGTTCGTTGGAAGAGATCCTCTCGATCCCCTCCTCCATCAGTTCGCCCAGATATCTGTAATAACGCGGAAGTCTTGAGATTACCGCCTTTGAGATCTGTCTCTCGTCTGTCATTTTCTAGTTCCACCTTCTCAGTATAACGCTGTCTTTTATTATACCTATATCTATATTATTTGTCAAATCTTTGTCAGTAAAATGCGCAAACTGCCCAGACGGAAAAATGCCCCGCCCGAAATCTCCCCAGACCGGACGAAGCATTTTCCTTTGAGTATGTCTGTATTCGTAAGCATTCAATCCTGCATTCCCACAGGGCCGAGCGCTCACTCTGTATAAAAGCCTGCTCCTTTTGCAGCGCGGGCTGTTAGACAGTCATGATCATTCTGCAAGTTCTTCCCACTTTTCATAGAGAACTTCCAGTTTTCCTGCGATCTCCTCTTTTTCCTTGTTTAACTCCATGAGTTTCGCAACGTCGGAGAAGACGCTCTCATCGCAGAGGAGGCCGTCGATCTCCCCGTCTCTTGTCTCCAGCTTGTGGATCTCATCCTCGACCTTCTTTAAGTCGTTCTGGCGCTTTCTCTGGCGGGCCTGTTCTTCCTTCTGAGCCTTCCAGTCGAGCTTTCCGCCGGCATCCGCTGCGCTGCTCTCCGCAGGCTTTCCGGCAGTCTCCGCTGCCGCTCCGGTCTTCGACGCGCCGAATCCGACGATCCCGCCGGCACTCTCCGGCGCCTCGTTTCCGAAATGGGCCGTCATCATCGCGTCATGTTTTTCCAGATAATAATCGTAATTTCCGATATAATTCATCATCCGCTTTCCGGTGAGATCCAGGATCCTCGTCGCGGTCTTGTTGATAAAATAACGGTCATGGGAGACATAGAGCACGGTTCCGCCGTAGTGGCTCAACGCGTTCTCCAGAATCTCCTTCGATGTGATATCCAGATGGTTTGTCGGCTCATCGAGGATCAGGAAGTTCGCCTCGGAGAGCATGAGCTTTGCAAGCGACACACGTCCTCTCTCACCGCCGCTCAGATCCCTGATCCGTTTAAACACGTCATCCCCGGTGAACAGGAACGCCGCCAGCGTACTTCTGATCTGTGTGTTGGACATTCCCGGATATGCGTCGGAGATCTCCTCAAACAGCGTCTTTTCCATGTGCAGGACCTGATGATCCTGATCATAATAGCCGATGTGGACTCTGGAACCCAGGATGATCTCACCGGCATCCGGCTCGACAAGACCATTGATAATCTTTAAGATCGTCGTCTTTCCCGTTCCGTTATCCCCGATAATCGCCACGCGCTCGCCGCGCTTGACATCAAAGCTGAGGTCCGTAAACAAGGTCTGGGTGCCAAAGGACTTCGCAAGTCCGTTGACCGTCAGTACATCATTTCCGCTCAGGATATTCGGCTCCAGGCGGATGTCCATTGCATCGTTGACCTCCGACGGCTTTTCCAGGACCTCGATCTTATCGAGCATCTTTTCGCGGCTCTCCGCCCGCTTGATGGACTTTTCCCGATTGAAAGACTTCAATTTCTCGATGACCGCTTCCTGATGTTTGATCTCCTGCTGCTGGTTTAAATACGCCTTCATCTGGATCGCGCGCATCTGCGCCCGCTTCTCACTGTAGGCCGTATAGTTTCCGGAGTAGACGATGGCATGTCCATTGTCCAGCTCGATGACCTTTGTTACGATCTTATCGAGGAAATACCGGTCATGGGCAACAATCAGGACTGCACCGCGGTAATTTAAGAGATATGTCTCCAGCCATGCGATGGAGGACATATCCAGATGGTTCGTCGGCTCATCGAGGAGAATGATGTCAGGGTTTGTGAGAAGAAGTTTACCCAGAGAAACTCTTGTCTTCTGTCCGCCGGACAGTGTGGAGATCTGTTTGGAAAACTCTTCCTCCGTAAATCCGAGTCCCTTTAAGACTCCGACGATCTCACTCTTCCAGGCATAGCCGTTGATGAGCTCAAATTCGTGGCTCAAGCGGCTGTACTGGTTCATCATGGTCTCCAGCGCTTCCCCGGAGGCCGTTTTCATGGAATTTTCCAGATCTCTCAGCCGGTTTTCCATCTCGATGACCGACTTTTTCGCATCGAGCATCTCCTCATAGATCGTCCGGTGGCTTAAAAGATCCTGATTCTGTGCCAGATACCCCAGTGTCTTTCCGCTTCCCAGCACGACCTCGCCGGAATCCGGTGCCAGCTCGCCCACGATGATCTTTAACAATGTTGATTTTCCGGCGCCGTTGATGCCGACGATCGCCGCTTTTTCATGGTCTTCAATATGAAAGGAAGCGTTCTTGATAATATCGTCGCTTCCGAACGATTTGCAGATATTGCTGCAGGATAATATCATAAAATCCTCCTGTTTCTTGTTGTACCGCCGCTATTTCCTTCGTTCATACGGCTTCTGTATTTTTCCAGACGACGTTTTTCTTCCTCGCACAACAGTTCCGCGATTCACCATCATGCATAAAAATCCGCCGTTAATCTTTTCATTGTTGTCCTGAACTTTTTCACAGAATTTCTGCCTTTTCTCAACTTCTGCATTACGCCCACGGGAAATAAGGCCACACTGCCGCAAGAAAGATCGCCGGCAGCAGATTCGCCACCTTGACCTTCTTTCCCCAGATCAGATTCACTCCGACGCAGAAGATCAGGACCGATCCGGTTAAGGACATGTCCGCCAGTCCCTCATCCGTCAGGAACGGCTCGATCACCTTCGCAAGAAGCGTCATCACCCCCTGGAACATCCCGACCGGGATCGCCGAGAAAATACAGCCTTTTCCCATGGAGGCCGTCATGATCGCGACGATGATCATGTCGAGAACAGCTTTGGCCGTGAGGATCGAATAATCGCCGTAAATTCCGTCCCGGATCGATCCGACGACCGCCATTGCTCCGATACAGACAGTCAGTGAAGCCGTCACAAATGCGTCCACGAACGCATTGTCGCCGTCACTCTTCGTCTTTTCCTTCAGCCATTCCCCGAACTGCTCCATCTTCGTGTCGAGGTCGATCCACTCGCCGAGAAGAGCCCCGACAGCAAAACAGGCGATCATCATCATGGATCCCGATGAAGAAAGCCCGTTTTCCGTCAGTTTTAACATCTGCTCCATACAGCCGGAGACTCCGATAAACAATACGCAGAGCGCCGACGCCATCATCAGGTTGCTCTGATAACGCTCCGTCAGTTTCTTTCCAAATAATAACCCCATCACGCCGCCTGCGACGATCGCAGTGACATTGATGATCGTTCCAAGTCCGAACATAGTTGTCTCTTTTCTTCTGTCATGATATCACGATCCGAAGTTTTCACACTCTTTGCGCTATCCGGCGATCGTGATCCGCACTCGCTGTTTTCCGACAATCTGCAGACCGATTTTCCTCTCCTGTGCCATGATCGCCTGTATACATGCAAATTGAAGTATATCACAAAATCATATTTTCGTCTATCTCCAAGTTTTCCGGTCTCGGCATTCCCCGACATTCTGCCAGACGAATGACACCGGCAATGGAAAGGCGATTCGTCCCACTTTCCCTGCCTGTTCATGGCAAAACAACTGGAAATTCCACCCATTATTTAAAACGACCTCAGGTCAAGCCCTTATGATTTTCATCAGGATCCTGACACAGAGGTCGTTTTCTGCGTTTATACTGATTTTTTAATCTTCTTTTACCTTTTCTTCCCATCTGGTCCTTCTGTAATACAGGAAGGAAAGGATCGCGCATACGATCCAGCCGACCGGATATCCCATTCCGACCGTGTACTCGTTGAATTCGATCTTTGTCACGAAGAAGAGATAGATCTGTCTGCAGACAACAAAGCTGAAAAGCATGATGCACATCGGTCCCTTTGCATCCCCGGATCCTCTTAAGGAACCCGCCAGGATCTGGTTGAAGGAACTGCAGAAGCGGAACGGGACCGTCATCAGGATAAATAAGGTTCCATAGTGCAGCACATCCGGATCCTGATTGAAAAGAGATACCAGGAATCTTGCGGAGAGTGCCATCGCGCCGGAAATGCAGATCAGTACGCCAACACCCATGAACACTGCCTGTTTGACGCCGTCTCTCGCACGCTCCACATTCTTTGCGCCGAGATTCTGTCCCACGAACGTTGTCGCAGCCTGTCCCATACTCTGGGCAGGCAGGATCGCGAACTGATCGATCTTTGAATGGCAGCTCCATCCCGCCATGATAACAGAAGAGCCAAGTCCATTCACATACGACTGCACAAGCGCGTTGGAAAACGCGGTGAGCCCCTGCTGGACTCCCGCCGGAAGACCGATCCGGAAGATCTCACCGAGGCAGGATTTATTGATGTGAAGGTCCCGAAGAACAAGGCGATGTGCTTCCTTCGTCCTCATAAGAGTCGAGCACGCAAAAGCAGCGGAAACTGCCTCGGCGATCACCGTAGCGATCGCGACACCGCTGATCCCCCAGCCAAATTTCGCAACAAAGAGAATATCCAGAACGATATTTAAACAGCTGCTGATGATCAGGAAATTTAACGGGCGCTTCGTGTCGCCCACAGCCCTTAAGATCGCACTGCTCATATTGTAAAGAAAGAGGACTGGAACTCCGGTAAAATAGATCTTTAAATACTCTCCCGCCGGTCCGATCACATCATCCGGCGTTGACATCCACTTTAACATCAGCGGGACAACCCAGACCGAGATCAGGGAGACAAAACATCCGACGATCACTGCAAACAGGATCGTCGTCTCGACCGCCTCGTGGAGCTTTTCATGATTCCGGGAACCGAAACACGTGCTGATCACAACTCCGGCACCGATCGAGATCCCATTAAAGAAGTTTACCAGCGTATTGCAGATCGCCGTCGTCGCGCCGACCGCAGCCAGCGCCGATGTTCCGAGATAGTTTCCCACGACAATGCTGTCCACTGTGTTGTAGAGCTGCTGGAAGATATTTCCCATGATCAGCGGAATTGCAAAAAGAACCAGCTGTTTCCAGATCACGCCCTGTGTCATATCGATATTGCTTTTTCTGCCGGATGTAATTTTTGACATTCTTTTGTCCCTTTCTGCGATCTCATGTGTACGAAATATGTAAAATCTGCCGTCATTCTGTAATATCTATGTAAATCATACGGGATTTTCCGTTAAAAAGCAAGCGGTTCTCCTTTGTTGATCCCACAGGAAATTTTTGTATCCGGCATATGATTTTTGTACCCCGTTCTTCTGGTCTGCCCGGGCATTCTTTTCGCCTTCAGAAGCTTTCTCCGGCTTTTTCTCTCTTGTTCAAAAGAATGTGCCTCGGCACATTCTCGCGCCGAGCGCGGTCGCTTGCGACAATCTTCATCTTCGCGCGAGTGTGCATCTTAGGCACGTAGTGCCTTTTTGTTTAACAGGAAGTTCCTTCGGAATTTCCTGTTAAACAAGAAAAGGACAGAATCCCTTTTCGGTGCCCTGTCCTGTCTTTCCCATCTTTTTATTTTATGGCCGTGATTTCAGGAGTTACTCCCATGTCGGGATGTAAGCTCCCTTGTAAGTGTCCTCGATCACTTTTGCAACTTCCGGTGTACGGAAATAATCGACTACTTTCTTGTAAAGCTCGTTGTCCTTATCAGCTGTTCTTGCAACGATGATGTTGACGTACGGGTTGTCAGATCCCTCTTCCACGCTCTCAAGGAAGATCGCATCTTCCTTCGGGTTTAAACCGTTGTCAACTGCGTGACCGCCGTTGATGACTGCTGCTGCAACGTCCGGAAGAAGGCTTGCTGTATTTGCTGCCTCAACCTCTTTGATGTCAAGGTTTAACGGGTTCTCTGTGATGTCTTTCTTTGTCGGTGTGTAGCCTGCTGCCGGATCAACCTTGATCAGACCTGCGGACTCAAGAAGTTTTAATGCACGGCCGCCGTTTGTAGCGTCATTCGGGATCGCGATGATATCACCGTCCTTGATCTCGGATACGTCCTTGATCTTGTTGGAGTAGAGGCCTAACGGAGCCATAATGGTCTCACCGATGATAGAAAGATCATAACCGTTGTTCTTGCAGTCATCCTCAAAGTAAGCGATGTGCTGGAAAGAGTTCAGATCGATCTCACCGTCGTTTAATGCACGGTTCGGAAGCGGATAATCCGCAAATTTTACAAGCTCCAGGTCGATGTTCTCCTCAGCAAGTTTCTCGATGACCGGCTGCCACTGCTCGTTGTTCTCACCGACAACACCGAGTTTGATGACTGTCTTCTCGCCGGAGGCTGCTGTTGTATCAGCTGCTGCCTCAGAACCGGCTACGGTTGTATCGGCTGCTGCCGCTGTTGTCTCTGTCTTCTGGCTGCTGCCGCATGCGGTTAAGGATAATGCTAAAACTGCTGCTGCGCCAAGTGCTAAAACTCTTTTCTTCATAATATTTCTCCTCCTGAACTTTCTTTGTCGCTGCCCGTTTTCATCCGCATTCGCTGTGCGGACCGGACAGTTCCTTTTATTGATACGGCCCGGAAACAGTTCCGCTCCGTTTCAAGCAATTTTAATCTGAAACCACCGTTCTAGTGAGTCGTCTTTTTGATCACATAGGAACCGGTACTCTGGATCAGGCTTACCATGATCAGAATGATGATGACGGTTACATAGGTGACATCGGTCTGCCCTCTGGAATGACCGTAACGGATCGCGAAATCGCCGAGTCCGCCGCCGCCGACCGCACCGGCCATCGCGGTAAGGCCGACCAGGCTGATAAATGTGATCTGCATTGCACGGACGATCCCCGGAACACTCTCCTTTAAGTATACCCGGAAGACGATCTCCCACGGGCTGTTTCCCATGCTCTCCGCCGCCTCGATCAGACCGTAGTCAACTTCTGCGAGCGCACTCTCGATCTGTCTCGTAAAGAACGGGACCGTTCCGAAAATAAGCGGTAAGATCGCACCCTTTGTACCGATCGCTGTTCCGACGACCATACGGGTCAGCGGGATCAGCGCTGTCAGAAGGATTACGAACGGGATCGAACGGAAAATGTTGACCAGCTTATCTAAAATATTAAAGATCGCCTTGTTTTTCAGGACACCCTTCGGAGCTGTCGCAGTGAGGATGATCCCAAAGAAAAGACCGAACACCATGGAGATCGCACCTGACACGATGACCATGTAGATCGTCTGACCGAAGCTTTCGAGAAGCTCATCCGGCTTTGACATGACATTCGGGATAATCGCATTTAAGAAATCAAGCATTCTCGATCACCTCCACTCCAACGTTCTTCTCCTTCAGATATTCGATCGCGGCTTCGATATTCTCCTTCGTTCCGCTTGCGATCGCCACAGTTCCGCCGATCGGGGCGTCCTGAACGATCTCGATATCAGCGAAGATGATATTCAGATCCACGCTGAATCTCCTGGAAGCTTCGGAGATCAGGGCCTCCGACGTATTCTTCTTAATGTAATTCAGCCGCAGGATCTTTTCACCCGGCTTTAACGCGACAAGCGGTGACTTCTCCTCGACCAGCTTTTCGATCTTCTGAAGGTTGGATGTCGTGCGGATGAAGTCTCTCGTGATCCCCGCCTTCGGTGCTGCGAAGATCGAGTAGACATCGCCTTCCTCCACGACATTACCGTGTTCCATGACGGCTACGCGGTCACAGATCTCTTTGACGACCGCCATCTCATGAGTGATGATCACGATGGTGATGCCGAGCTTTTCATTTAAGTGTTTTAAGAGCTGTAAGATTGCCCCCGTCGTCTGCGGATCCAGGGCACTCGTCGCCTCATCGCAGAGGAGGACTTTCGGATCATTCGCAAGCGCTCTCGCGATCGCGACTCTCTGTTTCTGTCCGCCGGAAAGCTGACTCGGATACGCATTCTCTTTTTCTGCGATATCGACAAGCTCTAAAAGCTCCCGCACTTTCGCCTTGATCTGTGCTTTGGAAAGTCCGCTTCCCTTTAACGGGTAAGCGACATTCTCTCCGACTGTTCTGGATCTCATCAGGTTGAAATGCTGGAAGATCATTCCGATCTTCTTTCTCGCTTCCCTGAGTTCTTTCGCCGGAAGATCCGTGAGAACTTTTCCGTCAACCGCGACGGTTCCGCTCGTCGGTCGTTCCAGTAAGTTGATACATCGCACCAGTGTGGATTTTCCGGCACCGGAGAATCCGATGATACCGAAGATCTCACCACTCCTGATATGGAGTGTGACATCAGAGACCGCATGGACTTTTTCCGCACCGGTATCAAACGTCTTTGTAATATGGTCTAACTGAATCAATTTTATCCTCCCATGTACGTGCCAGCCGTACATTTTCTAATCTCTGTGTGTGCTAATAAGATACCACGTTTTAACCTATTCGTCCAATATAGATAAGAAATAAGTTATTATAGGTTTTTTCTATAGCAAAGCCTTTTTTATCATTTTTTCCGGCTGTGGCATTCATCTGTCTTTACCAGATGAACATTCATGGCCGATCGCCACCTTTTTGTGCGCCATAGGAATTACTCCAAATTTTTCCGACACGCCAAAAGACTGTGCCTCAGCACATTCAGGCACCTCGCGAGGTCAATTCCCGCCACACAAAAAAGTACGGGGCAGCAACCATGTTCGCCGCCCTGTACTTCGTGTTCTGATCTATTTCTCTTTTCTTACGCTTCTTCCACAGCCTTCACAGCCTGATCAAGGAAATCCGCCTTCACATACTCGACCGTTCCCTCATCGACAGCCTTTGCGATCTCAGGACGGATCGGGATCTGCGCGAGAACCGGAATTCCGTATTCTTTCGCAACTTCCTCGATACGGCTCTCTCCGAATACTGCGATCTTCTTTCCGCAGTCCGGACATTCGAGATAGCTCATATTTTCAACGAGTCCGAGGATCGGAACGTTCATCTTTTTCGCCATGTTGACGGCCTTCTCAACGATCATGGAGACAAGCTCCTGCGGGGATGTCACGATGATGATCCCGTTGACCGGAAGAGACTGGAATACGGTCAGCGGCACATCACCGGTTCCCGGAGGCATATCAACGAACATGTAGTCGATATCCTGCCAGAGTGTCTCGCTCCAGAACTGTTTTACCGCACCGGCGATCACCGGTCCACGCCAGATTACCGGATCTGTCTCATTCTCCAGAAGCATGTTGGAGGAGATCACATCGATCCCGGTGGAGGATGTCGCCGGAACAAGGAGTTTTCCGTCCTGTGTCACGGTCACACCGTCATGGATCCCAAACGCATTCGGGATCGACGGTCCCGTTATATCCGCATCGAGGATTCCGACTTTCGCACCTGTCGCGCGCATCCGACATGCCATTAAGGATGTAACTAAAGATTTTCCGACGCCGCCTTTTCCGCTGACTACGCCGATCACTTTTCTTACGGAACTCGCCGGATTTAACTTCTCAAGGAAGCTCTGCGGCTCACTCGTTCTGCTTCCGCAGTTTGCGGAGCAGGTTCCGCAGTTATGGGTACAATTTTCTGCTGTTTCGCTCATTGTTCTCTCACTTTCTACTGTTATTCAGGCTTACATTCTGACTTGCATTTTATGTACAGAGCATAACCTGATCGTCCTGTACTGCTCTCCGGATCTTATTCCTTGAGTCCTGTCTCGATCAGATTGCAGACTGCTTCAATGGCCTCTTTCTCGTCCGGTCCGTCACAGTGGACGGTGATCTCATCGCCGCAGCGGATCCCGGATGCCATTACGTTTAATACACTCTTCGCGTTGATTTCCTTTTCTTTATAAAAAATCATCACTTTAGAATCGAACTTCATGGATGTCTGGCAGAGCAGTCCCGCCGGGCGAAGATGAAGACCGGTCGGGTTTACGACTGTAACTTTTCTTTCTACCATTACCTAATTCCTCCTATTCTGATTGTAAGTTCATAAACGCAAAAACCGCCCCAAATGACCATTCCTCATTTACGACGTTTTTATTCATGACCAGGCAGTTTCATTGTATACTACAATTCCCCTAATGTCAACGGAGCATCCCCCGGAATCGTTTGACATTTTCCCCTCACCGGGCTACAATCAAAACAATATCGTGCACAAGCAACGTGTCCGGCCAGCCTTCACGATCCTGTCCCGACTGGAATGCCGGCACGTCCAGATATCCAACGAGGAGTTTTCCCAATGAAAATACTTGCCCCAGACTTATATAAGATCATCCTGACGAACAAAAACATGAGGACTTCATCCAGAAACCTCTATATTGTAAAAGGCAGCGAACGAAGCCTCATGATCGACACCTCCTGGAACGTGCCGGAGTGTCTGTCGGAGATGGAACAAGCCCTGAACGAGCTCTCCATCGACTGCAGGGATCTCGACATCTTCGTGACCCACAATCATGTAGACCACAGCGGCTATGTCTCCTTTTTCACCGACCGCGGCGCCCGGGCGTTCATGAATCCGGTAGAGATCGCAGCCTCTTCCGACCGCTACCATCGTTTTTATGAGGACAATGATATGCGCCGCTCCTACACGGGTGAAGTCGGAGTCACAAAAGAACGGACTCCGGACGCATGGCAGGAGATCAAGGCAGGCGCCGACCAGCTCGCCAAGGATAACAACGTGAATTTCGACTTTCCATTCACGCCCATCGCCCCCGGAGACCGTCTTTCTTACGGCGGTTACGACTTCGAAGTTGTCTCCCTTGCCGGACACACCTCCGGTCAGTGCGGACTTGTTGAACGAAATGCAAAGTTATTCTTCTGCGCCGACCAGGTGATCCTCGGCCTTGTTCCCATCGTCATCACTTCAGGAAAGGATCAGCATCTCCTCACCGAATACTTCGCTTCCCTCAGGGAACTCGCATCTGATTACAGCGGATACCGTTTTCTCCCGGGGCACTACGGTGAATTCACAGAGATCAAAGAAGAGACCGACCGGATCATCGCCGGATACGGGGAGCGCTGCACACAGCTCCGTCAGGCACTTGCAGAGAGTAATCGCCCGATGACTCTCCTGGAACTCGACCAGGCGCTCTACATCCAGCGCATGCAGACTTACCGCTACTCCTTCCTGTTCTCCTATCTCCACACCTGGCCAAAGCTCTTTTCCTGCCTGGACTGGCTTTTCGAGACCGGTGTGATTGATCGCACGGAACAGGACGGAGTTTTGTACTGGTCTCTCCGGTGACACCTATTCGCTGCGCCCGGTCCTCTCCTCCGCCTCTCTCTTCGAGAACACGCACCCGCAGTAATTCTGCCGGTACAGCGCGTGTTCTCTGGAGAGCTCCGTGGATCGCTTATATCCATTTTTCTTCTTGAAATCCGACGGCAGAAATTCAACGCCGTACTCTTTTCCCATCTCTTCCCCGATCCGGTTCAGCCGCTCCGCATCTTTTAACGGGCTGATCGTGAGTGTCGTTGTAAAGAAATCGAACCCGCCGGCTTTTGCCTCCCTCGCAGCCTCGGAAAGGCGGAGTTTAAAGCATTCCGTACACCGTGCGCCGCCTTCCGGCTCCTGTTCCAGGCCTTTTGCCGCCGCGTAGAAATCGTCCGGCACATACGTTCCCGCCACGAAATGGATCGGATGGCGGTCCGCCTCGTTTTCCCACTCTCCGTTGAATTCCCGGATCAGGCGCTCCTGCTCCGAAGTCCGTTCCTCGTACTCAGAAGGCGGATAGATATTCGGATTATAATAAAAGACCGTGATCTCAAAATACCGGGAGAGGTATTCCAGGACATAACTGCTGCAAGGTGCACAGCAGCTATGGAGAAACAGCGTCGGCACCCCTCCCCCGCTCTGAAGTTCCTCCAGTTTTTTTTCTAATTCTTTCTGATAATTTCGTTTATTCATAAATTCTCCAATGATAACAAGCGAAAACACGCTTCGCGAGTTTCCCCTTGTTATCGTGACAGTCGCCAAAGTCTTGCGCAAGCGCAGACTTTGGCTCGTTGTTCGCGTAAATAAAGGAAGAGAAAAAAGGCAGCCGGATCTTCTCCTGCTGCCTGTATCTCTTTTTCGGATCCACCAGACACATCCGCACCTGCGATCCGCTTTCATCTTTTTTGAAACGAGTTTCTACAGGAAATCCCTGATCCGTTTGCTGCGGACCGGATTTCTGAGTTTCCGGAGCGCCTTCGCCTCAATCTGGCGAATACGTTCTCTCGTTACGTTGAACTCTTTTCCTACCTCTTCAAGTGTTCTCGGATGTCCGTCCTCAAGACCAAATCGAAGCACGATGACCTGACGCTCTCTCTCTTTGAGATCGCCTAATAATGCATCAATGTGCTCTCTCAGCATTACAGACTCTACATTTCCCTCCGGGGTAACCGCGTTGCTGTCCGCAACGAAATCGCCCAGGTTGGAGTCATCCTCCTCACCGATCGGAGTCTCCAGGGATGCAGGTTCTCTCGCGATCTGCATGATCTCCATGACCTTGTCCTCTGACATATCAAGCGCTTCCGCAAGCTCTGTCACGGACGGCTCATAGCCAAGTTCCAGGGTCAGCTTTCTCTGCATCTTTGACATCTTGTTGATCGTCTCTACCATATGAACCGGAACACGGATCGTTCTCGCCTGATCTGCAAGCGCTCTCGTCACGGACTGACGGATCCACCAGGTTGCATATGTACTTAACTTATATCCTTTTGTATAGTCGAACTTCTCAACGCCCTTAATAAGACCAAGGTTTCCTTCCTGAACAAGATCCAGGAAACTCATTCCACGTCCTGTATAACGCTTTGCGATACTTACAACAAGACGCAGGTTTGCCTCAATCAGGCGCTCTTTCGCAGACTCATCTCCCTCTGCCTTTCTCTTCGCGAGACGAAGCTCCTCATCCGCGGAAAGAAGCGGCACAGTACCGATCTCCTTTAAATACATGCGGACCGGATCTTCTGTTCCGATACCTTCCAGAAGGTCGATGGCGTCTAAGTCAATGTCCTCTCCGTCCTTGTCTTCACGGTAGTCATCATCCAGATCGTCCAGAAGCATGGAATCATCCGCAAGCATTGCGTCATCGATTACCGGCACAACATCAATATTGTTATGCTCCAGGTAATTATAAATTTCGTCCATCTGCTCCGGTCCGAGGTTATCTCCGGCAAAAAAGTCGTTGATCTCCGTCGCGTCAAGGGCATTCTGTTTTGACTTGCCGAGTGCGACAAGTTTCTTAAGTTTGTCTAAAAATACTTCTTTTTCCACTGAATAACGTCCTTTCAGGTTGGGGCTTGCTCAAACTGCTCCACGATAGTTCATTATATACCATCCAGCGACATTTTTCAACTTTTTTCCTTGAATTTTTCACTGATTTTTAGCATATTCGAAATATCTCATGCCGCTTTGCGGTCAGTTTTCCGTCTTCTCTTCCTTTTTTTCCGGTTCCGGGCTGCAGCTCAGAGTGACTGCTTCCTTTACATTCTCGATCTTCGTCTCTTTTACCGCCCCGCCGAACTCACCGTCGAGGACCCACGGGACATCCTCATCTGCAGTCACCGTGAATTTTGATGACTTGAACCGGATCATATCCTTATTTTCCTGTTCCGGGAACAGAAGGAGTCCGCTTAAGATGTTTGGAAGGTCCACCGGTGACTTCGGCGTCCGGATAAACAAGCCCTCAAACAGACCGTCATGGAACGAAACATCCTTCGGAGCGAGTCCGCTGAATCCGCCGACACTCGTGGTATTTGTCACCATTCCGAAGATAAATTCCCCGTCTGCCTCGCCGTCATCCCATGCAATATGCATTTTATAAGACTTCAGCTTTCCCAGCGCCTTGATTGATTCCAGGATATACGCCTGATGTCCGAGAACATTTTTGACATCCTGCGGAGTGCTGTAGGAAACCTCTGTAAACGCTCCGAACGCTGCGATATACACAAAATACCTCTGATCCCCGAATTTTCCGATATCGACACCGTAGGATTTACCGCTCACCACATCCCGCGCCGCCTCCGTGAGGTTTGCAGGGATCTTTAAACTTCTTGCAAAATCGTTCGTGGAACCGGACGGAAGATACCCGATCTCCGGTCGTTTTTTTAACTTCATGATGCCGGAGATCACGCTGTTTAATGTGCCGTCCCCGCCACTGCAGACAAAAAGCTCCACCTCACTGCCATACTCCTCAGCGATCTTTGCCGCATCTCCCGGCTCCTGGGTCACATAAACGGACGGCAGATAACCTGCCCTGCAGAAGATCCCGAGGATATCGGATAACTGATTTTTAATGGCTTCCTTCCCTGAACGGGGATTAAAAAGAAATATCATTTTTTTCATCATGATCACGCTCCATACTTTCAACTAGCTCTCGCAGCTGTCCATTGTTTGCGCAGCTGCAAGCTTTCTATAAGCCGCAAACGCATTCGGGATCGGATACTTTTCCTTCAGCTCTTCCCGATCTGCAAACAGCAGTCCCGGAATTTCTTCTGTTACACGGATCAGATATCCGCTCATATGCCATTCCACATGGCTGAAAATATGCTTTGCCGTCGGGAGTTCTTTCTCGATCACAGCCCTGCATTTCATCTGTTCCAGCACTTCTTTCCCGGAAAGTTTTCCCTCCAGGTTCGGAAACTCATAGAGGGATGCCAGAAGCCCTGTGTCATCCCGCTTTCTAATGGCTATTTTATCCCCGCATTCCACTAATAATACGGTCTTTTCCTCTATTTTCCTTTTCTTTTTCGGTGTTTTCACCGGGATCTCTGCAGTCAGATCCTTTTTTCTCGCCTCACAGACGGTATAGAACGGGCATGGTGCTCCGCAGAGCGGCGCTCCGTTCGGCACACAGACGATCGCTCCCGTCTCGATGAGAGCCTGGTTGAAGTCCCCGGCTTCTCCTTCTTTTAAAGTTTTCAGGGTCTCCTCCACCGCCAGTTCCATCTTCTTTTTCACTGCCTGCTTTAAGATATCCTCATAGCTTCCCGCCACTCTTGACAGGACCCGCATAACATTTCCGTCAACTGCAGGGACAGGAAGACCAAACGCGATGGAGCCGATCGCTCCCGCCGTGTAACTTCCGATCCCGGGAAGTGAGAGAAGCGCCGCGTGGTCTGCCGGAAGCGCTCCTCCGTATTCGGAGACGATGATCTCTGCCGCTTTTTTCAGATTTCTCGCTCTGCTGTAATAGCCAAGACCTTCCCAGCACTTAAAAAGTTCCTCTTCCTCACAATCCGCCAGCGCCTGCACGGTCGGAAAGTGTTCCATGAAGCGGGTAAAGTACGGTTTTACTGCCTCGACTCTCGTCTGCTGCAGCATAATCTCCGAGATCCAGATCCGGTAGGCATCCCGGTTCTCACGCCACGGGAGATCTCTCCTGTTTTCCCGATACCACGAAAGGAGCGGTCCTCTCGCGGCATCCAGACGCTCCGTCAGGGTGAGGTTCTTCTCATCCGGAAAGATTTTCTGGAGGCCGGAATAGAGATCCGCCCCCGAAACATTCATTTCATCCTTATACATATCCATAGACTCCGCGGACTGAAACTTCCCCAGAGATAATCTCCTTTAACGTGCCGTCAGCGAGACGTACAAGCAATGCGCCTTCCTTGTTGATCCCCTCGGAAACGCCGCGGAACTCACCCGCCGGGTCCAGGACACACACCTCATTGCCGAGATTTACGAGATTCGCATTGTACTCCTCGATGAGTCCCGACATATCCTGAGTCTTGATAAACGTGTCATAGTATCCCTCAAAGGCCTCCATGATCGCTGCGATGATCTCGCTTCTCTTCTGGATCTTTCCGCTCTCTATGTAGAGGGAAGTTGCGGTAGCCTTAATGTCGTCCGGGAAATCCTTCTGGTTTACGTTAATGCCGATTCCCGGGATCACATACTGGATCTCCATGAGTTCCGTGCTCATCTCCGTCAGGATCCCGCAGATCTTCTTCTTATTCAATACAAGATCGTTCGGCCATTTGATCTCCGATTTCAGTCCCGTCGATATTTCAATTCCCTTTTTCGCCGCAAGAGCCATGACCAGCGTCAGCATCGACGCAGCCAGCGGATCGATCTGAGGTCTCAACAGCATGCTCATCCAGATCCCGACTCCCGCAGGGGATGTCCAGACACGGCCCCGTCTTCCCTTTCCGCCAAGCTGCTGTTCCGCAACTGCCAGAGTCCCGTGGGGCGCGCCCTGTTCCGCAAGGCTCCGGATCTCGTTGTTTGTGGAGACTGTCTCCTCAAAGAATACGACATTCGCTCCTGCCCACTTCGTATGGATCGTACTTTCCAGCTCTTCCTTCGAGAGCACATCCGCAGATCCTTTCAGAATATATCCTTTATTCCGGACCGCTTCGATTTTATAGCCCTCTTCTTTCAGCTGATTGATCACCTTCCAGATTGCTGTCCTCGATACACCGAACTTCTCACAGAGTTCCTGTCCGGAAATATAGCCGTCTGTCTCTTTTAATAATTTCAGGATTTCTCCCTTCATCTCATTACCTCCAACAGTTCCTACCAAATGCTAACCGCGCTTAAGATCGTGAAGATCAGCAGGACCGTTCCGAATCCCATCTGGAACACCGCCGCAGTTCTTCTCCGCCGCTCCCGCTTTGTCCGGGAGAGCCAGTATTTTCCTGTGGCGAGATTTAAAACCGCCGCCAGGAAAAAGATCACCGGAAAGAGGAACATGTACCTCTCCGTGTCAAGAAACGAAATGACGGACATGACCACCACGGCGATCCCGATGATGATATGCATGGCATCAAGCGCCATGGATTCGCTCCTGACCTTTCTTCTTTTATTGTTTTCCGCCATATTTCAGCGTTCTCCTCATATCTCTATCCTACCGTCAGCTTATCCGAAAGCAGTTCATGGATCTTCCCAACGATCTCATCCGGCGTGTATACACGGTAGACTTCCAACTGCATCTTTTTTGCAAACAGCTCAAGGACCGCACCGTAAAGATCCCTGTAGTCCCACTCGGTGCAAAGTCTCAGCTTCTTTGCGAGAAACGGAAAGATCTTTTCCGTGTAGACACGGTAACCCGTGAGCTTCGCGAATTCGTCCTCTTTCACATACGGTCTCAGCCAGATCTTAAACAGGTCAAGCTCCGACATGATCCTGCCAAAATAATACGCCTCGGAATATGGCATGTCAAGATAATATTTCCGCCCACAGAGTCCGTAAAGAAATCTCAGCCCGTCGAAATAGCCGAGCTTCATGTTTTTCTTCGTCCTTGCGCTGTCAAACTCCAGGATCCCGCCAAGATTTCTCCCCGGTGCGATCTCATGGATCGTCACGTCCGCCGGGATATCCATAAACTTTCTCCGGTCCACGCCGATCCCGTAAAGGCGGATCACGATGATATCTTTGTACCCCCGGTCCGTCAGAAGATCGACCGGGACATTGTTGACGCTGCCGCCGTCCAGATACGTCTTTCCGCCGATCTTTTCCTGCTTAAAGCCCGGAAAGTAAGCGCTGGCCATCATCATGTCCTTCATGGTCCCCGGCGGCGCTTCCTTCACATCAAAGTCCTCTTCCTTCCGGTCCGTGACTGAAAATGACGCGGCACAGAAATCACGTGGTGAGCGCCTGATCCGCTCCTCATCCACCGTCTCTTCCAGAAGTTTTTTGAGTGGGGCGATATCAAGCCCCCTGTCTGAAAACAGCCGTTTGAATTCTGCCGCCGCGTCGGTCATTTTCATGGATCGAACGCCGAATTTCTTTAGTTTTGCGATCATGGGATCATCCACCCGGAATACCGTGGAGTAGGTCATATTCCCCCAGATCTCCTCCGCTTTTTCCAGGTCATCCATACAGATCAGTGCGCCGTTCAACGCCCCTACTGACGTTCCCGCGACTCCCCTGATCTTCACGCCGGCTTCCCGGAGCGCTTTCCAGACGCCGATCTGGTACGCACCCCGGGCTCCGCCGCCCTCTAAGACGATCCCATATTCTTTTTCAAGATCAATTCTCAGTTTCACTCTTCTTTGCAATCTCCGTTACACTTGTCACAAGGCCGGCCAGGGACTGGATTTCGGACGGAATAATGATCTTTGTCGCCTTTCCGTCCGCCGCCTTTGCGAATGCCTCAAGACTCTTGAGCTGTAAAACTGCCTGGTCCGCTCCTGCTTCCTTGATCATGCGGATACCGTCGGCATTCGCCTGCTGGATCTTTAAGATCGCCTCCGCCTGACCTTCCGCCTCGCGGATCCGTTTTTCCTTCTCCGCCTCAGCGTGGAGGATCGCTGCCTGCTTATCCGCCTCCGCATCGAGGATCGCGGACTGTTTCTTACCTTCCGCAACGAGGATCGTGGACTTCTTCTCACCTTCCGCACGGAGGATCGCCTCACGGCGCTCACGCTCCGCCTTCATCTGTTTCTCCATCGCATCCTGGATCGCTGCCGGAGGGATAATGTTCTTTAACTCCACACGGTTGACCTTGATGCCCCACGGGTCCGTCGCAACGTCCAGTGCCGAACGCATCTTTGTGTTGATCGTCTCACGGGAAGTCAGGGTCTGATCGAGTTCCAGGTCACCGATGATGTTCCGGAGTGTGGTTGCTGTCAGGTTCTCGATCGCCATGATCGGATTCTCAACGCCGTAAGCGTAGAGCTTCGGATCCGTGATCTGGAAGAACACGACCGTGTCGATCTTCATGGTAACGTTATCCTTTGTGATCACCGGCTGCGGTGCAAAGTCAACGACCTGCTCTTTTAAGAGAACCCGTTTTGCCACGCGGTCGATAAACGGCATTTTGAAATGGACACCCACGTTCCATGTCTCAAGATACGCGCCGAGTCTCTCCACTACCATCGCCTGTGCCTGCGGCACGATGCGGATACAGGAGACGAAGATCAGCAGAATGATGAAGATCAGTACTAATACTAATAATGCCGGCATATTCATTCCTCCTTTTTTTCATTGGGGGATCATCATGATCCCTTTTTTATCCCAGAACGCCCGGATATCACCGACCGTTCTGATGTTTTCCGGGTCGATAACCGTTCAGCATCCTCACAGTTACCTGGGTCATTCTTATTTTTCCGTATCGGGGATCGGCTCCACGATAAGTTTTACGCCCCGGACCTCTTTGATCCGGACATGAGTCCCGACCTGGATCGTCACCGCGTCATCCGCGGATCTCGCCGTCCACTCCTGTCCGTCTATCACGGCGGCTCCGGACGGATCATTATTGTCGATCTTTGCGATCACTTTCGCTCTCCGCCCGATCAGCCCGTTTACGTTCGTCTTCACGGTCTCCCGGTTGACAAACCGCATAGCGAGCGGTCTCGTAAAGAGCAGAAGGATAAACGATACGATCAGGAACACCACAAGCTGTACCTGCACGGAAACACCCAGCACCGCGGCTAAAAATGCGGCCACCGCACCTCCCGCAAACCAGATCGTCGTGAGCGCCATCGTTGCCGCCTCAATTCCGATCAGGATTACAAAAGCTGCCATCCATCCGATCATATCCATAAAATCACTCCTTTTACGCGCGCCGCTGTCTTGCCGTCTCAAACATCAGGATCGACGCCGCGATCGCGGCATTCAATGACTCCACTTTTCCGGCCATGGGGATCTTTACCCAGGTATCCGCCATGGACGAAAGTTTTTCTGTCAGTCCGTTTCCCTCATTTCCGATCAGGAATGCCGTATTACCAGTATAGTCTTCCTGCTCGTAATTATTCTTCCCGGCGAGATGCGCCGCGAATACCCGGATTCCCCGCGCCTTCAGATCCAGCACAGTCTGCTCCAGATCATCCGTATAGAAGAACGGAACGCGGAAGACCGATCCCATCGTGGAGCGGATCACCTTCGGATTATAGATATCCACGGTATCGCGGCTCATGATGAGTCCCGTGATCCCCGCTCCCTCTCCGGCTCTTAAGATCGTACCGAGATTTCCCGGATCCTGGAGATTTTCCAGGACCATCAGGTGGGCCGGACGGTCGCTCTTTAAGATCTCGTCCATCCCGTAGGAGAACTGTCTGACAAGTGCCAGCACTCCCTGGGGCGTCTGGGTATCTGACATCGCAGCGAACACCTGGTCACTGACCAGCTCATATCCCGGATATTCCGCAAGGAACGCGGCATTTGCCGGATCTTTCGCGAAAGTTTCAGAAACATAGACACTTTTCACCTGGTTTTTCGGGAGCTCCGCGGCCATCCGCACACCTTCCACAACGAAAAGTCCCTGCTCATTCCTCGCTCTCGCCTTCTTTTTTAACTCAATGACCGCCTTTACCTGGTCATTTTTTGTGCTTGTGATCATTTTCCTGCCTCCGGATCAAGTTTCTCCACTTCCTCCATCCAGATCCGTCTCGCAGCGTCACTCGGCATTCTCAGATCGCCTCTCGGGGAGACAGCCACGGAACCGACCTTCGGGCCGTCCGGCAGGCAGGAGCGCTTAAACTGCTGTGCAAAGAACCGGCGGTAGAAGGTATTTATCCACTTGTAGATCACCTTGTCCTCGTAAACTCCCGCAAATGCGATCTTTGCAAGGCGGTAGATCTTCGCCGGATGATAGCCGTAGCGGAGAATATAGTAGAGGAAGAAGTCGTGGAGCTCGTAAGGTCCCACAAGGTCCTCCGTCTTCTGGGAGATTTTTCCATCCTCCGGCGGCAGGAGCTCCGGACTTACCGGTGTGTCGAGAACGTCATAGAGGACGTCCGCAAGTGCCTTGTCGCCGCAGGTATCCGCGTAGTAGCGGACCAGATGGCGCACCAGAGTCTTCGGGACAGAGGCATTCACTCCGTACATGGACATGTGATCGCCGTTGTAGGTTGCCCAGCCGAGCGCCAGCTCGGACATATCTCCTGTTCCGATGACCATGCCGTTTGTCTTGTTCGCGAGATCCATGAGGATCAGGGTGCGGTATCTTGCCTGTCCGTTCTCATAGGTCACATCGTGGATCGCCGGATCATGTCCGATATCCTCAAAGTGGATGGAGACCGCTTTCCGGATGTTTACTTCTTTTAATGTCGCACCTAACTTCTTTGTAAGGGTGACCGCATTGTTGTAGGTGCGGTCTGTCGTTCCGAAGCACGGCATCGTGACGGAGAGGATGTTCTCTCTCGGGATCCCCAGCATGTCGAACGCTCTCGCTGTCACGAGAAGAGCGAGTGTAGAGTCCAGTCCGCCGGAGATTCCGACCACCGCACTCTTCGCGCCGGTATGGGCAAGACGTTTCTTTAAGCCCATCGCCTGGATCGTCAGGATCTCCTCGCACCGTGCTGTTCTCTCCCGCTCATCCGACGGAACGAACGGAGCCGGATCGATATAGCGATTTAACGTGAGGTCTGTCCGTTCCAGGGTAAAGTCCATATAATCATATCCATCCGCCTCAGTTCCCGGCTGGCAGGTCGTCATTCTTCTTCTCTCGTTTTTCAGTCTGACAAGGTCGATATCCGCCGTGATCATTCCGTTTTTGAAGCGCTCGGACTCCGCGAGGATATTTCCGTTTTCTGCGATAATGTCATGTCCTCCGAATACAAGATCCTGGGTGGACTCGCCCTCCCCTGCGTTCGCGTAAATATACGCGCAGACAAGGCGGGCAGACTGTCCTGCGATCAGCATCTCACGGTATCCGGCCTTTCCGGTCGTCTCGTCGCTTGCAGAGCAGTTTGCGATCACGGTCGCTCCCGCTTTTGCGTGGGAAACACTCGGCGGATCCATCGTCCAGACATCCTCACAGAGCTCCGCGGCAACCACGAGTTCCGGGATATTTGTACAGCGGAACAGCACCTTGCTTCCAAACGGGATCAGGCGCTCTCCCCACTCTACCACATCCGGTTTTACCGGCCCCGGATTGAAATGGCGGAGCTCATAGAATTCAGAATAGTTCGGGAGATGTCTCTTCGGAACGAGACCCAAAAGCTCACCGCTCTTGATGACAGCCGCCACATTGTAGAGCTTTCCGTCCTTCATCCACGGAAGTCCGATGAAGGTCAGCATGTCCATATCTTTTGAGGCATCCAGGAGCCATAAAAGTTCTTCCTTTGCCTGGTCGATCAGCGTATCCTGCAAAAACAGGTCACTGCATGTATATCCGGTAAGGCCGAGTTCCGGGAATACGAGGATTTTCACGTCCCTGGCCGCCGCTTCCTGCATCATCTTCCAGGTCTGTTCCCGGTTAAATACCGGATCCGCAACCTTTAAATCTGGGGTGGCCGCCGCCACCCGGATAAATCCGTCTTTCATCTCTTTTCTCCTTATACAACGATTCAGTCATAGACGGTCTTCTTCCTATTCTGAAAATTTCCGCATGGCTGAATGATCATTTTTTGTTACGCGCAAAAATCCATTCCAGATCGGCTGCGCCGATGGGAGTTTTGCCTTCAAGCCGATATTTTCTTACGGTCAGCGCAGTAAATGCGCAGACCTACCGGGCAGTTATTTTTATTATACACTTTTTCTCTGAAAAGAGCTATTCTTTTCGCCCGTTTTATATATATTTCATCTTTATATTATTTTTGAAAAGGCGAAAGGCTGTGCTCCCCCACTGAGCACAGCCTTTCATTCACGTACAATTTCCTTGCATTATACAGTTCCTCGAAATTGATACCCCTTCAATTTCAATGCTTATGCAGTATAGCAAAATATTGTGGGAAATGCTATGCTAAATATAGTTAAATTTGCACAATTTTATTGTATATATTTACTATCTTCTGCACAAATGTCCGCGCTGGAAATGCAATTCCTTTGTTTTTACAAAAAAACAATCCTGTCTGTCGTGATTCTGCCGGATGAAATCCGGATTTTGTATACAGTACGCATTTTTTCATTCTGAATATCCTGCCGGTATAATTTCCTGTTTCCATGAAATACTATCTGGGACATCCGGATCATGTATTTCAATCACTCACGAAAGGACAGGCGATCCATGAATATTTCATCAGACTTCGACCGGAATCTCTCCCATTTTCACGAACTTCTCGATGTTCAGAAAAATTTCGATATCGTATATCACACACTCACCATCGGCGGCAGGGATGCCTGCCTGTACTTTGTGGACGGGTTCACAAAAGACGAGATTCTTCTGCGGCTGATGCAGGATTTCGCCTCCGTAAAAGCGGACGCATTTCCGGAGTCCGCCCATGATTTTGCCAGGCAGTACGTCCACTACGGCGAGACCAGCGTCGAGACCGATGACCAGAATATCTTTATCCAGCTCCTCTCCGGTCTCTCCTGTCTCCTGATCGACGGATACGACCGGGCGATCCTCATCGACTGCCGGACTTATCCCGCCCGCAGCGTCTCAGAACCGGAAAAAGACAAGGTGCTCCGCGGGTCCCGTGACGGCTTTGTGGAGACCCTGATCTTCAACACCGCCCTGATCCGCCGCAGGATCCGGGACATCAATTTCACGGTGGAGATCATGCAGACCGGTGAGAGTTCCCACACGGACATTGCGATCTGCTATATGAAGCAACGGGTAGATGAGGACCTTCTGAAAAAGATCAAAGGGCGGATCGAGGATCTCCATGTGGACGCCCTCACCATGAACCAGGAGAGTCTTGCGGAGTGCATTTTTCCCCACAAATGGTTCAACCCGTTCCCGAAATTCCGTTTTTCCGAGCGGCCGGACACAGCGGCGGCCTCCATTCTTGAGGGAAATATCGTGATCCTTGTGGACAACTCCCCCGCCTGCATGATCCTGCCGTCCTCAGTCTTCGACATCATTGAGGAGGCAGATGACTACTATTTCCCGCCGGTGACCGGGACCTACCTGCGGCTCTCCAGAATGACTGTCTCCTTCCTCACCCTGTTTCTCACCCCTGTCTGGCTCCTCTTTATGCAGAATCAGGAGTGGATCCCGGGCTGGCTGGAGTTTATCAAACTTGCGGACGATATGTATGTGCCGCTGATCTTCCAGCTTCTGATCCTGGAATTCGCGATCGACGGCCTGCGCCTCGCAGCCGTCAACACGCCGAGCATGCTGACGACCCCGTTAAGCGTCATCGCCGGGATCGTTCTCGGCGAATACTCCGTAAAATCCGGCTGGTTTAATTCGGAGACGATGCTCTACATGGCCTTCGTCACCATCGCCAACTACTCTCAGGCAAGCTTTGAGATGGGCTACGCGCTGAAATTCATGCGGGTGATCCTGCTGATCCTGACCTCCCTTTTGAACGTCTGGGGCTTCGTCCTCGGGACCGCCATCGCCGTCTGCTCCATCGTATTCAACCGGACGATCGCTGGAAAGAGTTACATCTATCCTCTGATCCCGTTTTCCTGGTCAGAGGTCAAAAAACGGTTTCTGCGCGGACGGCTTCCGCACACGGAGAAACGTCAAAACTAAATTTGAATCCGGCTTCTTTCCTCTACAGGCTCACACCGCAAATATCCCTTTCTCAGTAATATATAACGGTTTTATCAGATCTTTAACGACCACTTACTGAGATCCCAGACCTTCGATACCAGTCCGTCATAGAACTCCGGCTCGTGGCAGATGAGAAGGACCGCACCTTTGTACTCCTGAAGCGCTCTCTTTAACTCATCCTTCGCATCCACATCGAGATGGTTCGTCGGCTCGTCGAGGAGCAGCACGTTTGTCTCCCGGTTCATGAGCTTGCAGAGGCGGACTTTCGCCTGCTCACCACCGGAGAGGACGCGGACCTGGCTCTCGATGTTCTTCGTTGTAAGGCCGCACTTTGCGAGAGCGGAGCGGACCTCATACTGGGTGTAGGACGGGAATTCCTTCCAGATCTCCTCAATGCAGGTCGTCGTGTTGCCCGGCGCCATCTCCTGTTCAAAGTAGCCTGGGAACTGGTAATCGCCGACCTCCACGGTTCCGGAGATCGCCGGGATCAGTCCCTGGATGCTCTTTAAGAACGTGGTCTTTCCGATTCCGTTCGCCCCGATGACCGCGATCTTCTCGCCGCGCTCCATCAGGAAATTGAGCGGTTTGGAGAGCGGCTCATCGTATCCGATCACGAGATCCTTCGTCTCAAAGATCAGCTTTCCGGTCGCTCTCGCATTTAAGAAGTGGAACTCCGGCTTCGGTTTCTCCTTCGCAAGCTCGATGACTTCCATCTTATCAAGTTTCTTCTGTCTCGACATCGCCATATTTCTCGTCGCCACGCGGGCCTTATTTCTCGCAACGAAGTCCTGGAGCTTTGCGATCTCCGCCTGCTGCCGGTTGTAAGCCGCCTCTAACTGGCTCTTTTTCATCTCGTAGACTTCCATGAACCGGTCATAGTCACCAACATAACGGTCAAGTTTCTGGTTCTCCATGTGATAGATCAGGTTTACCACGCTGTTTAAGAACGGAATATCATGGGAGATCAGGATAAAGGCATTTTCATAGTCCTGGAGATACCGTTTCAGCCACTCGATATGCTGCACATCCAGATAGTTTGTCGGCTCGTCGAGGAGCAGGATATCCGGCTTTTCAAGAAGAAGTTTTCCGAAAAGGACCTTTGTTCTCTGTCCTCCGGAGAGCTCATCGACATCCTTGTCAAGTCCTATCTCATCGAGACCGAAGGCGCGTCCGATCTCCTCCACTTTGGAGTCGATAATATAGAAATCATGCGCCATCAGAAGGTCCTGGATCGTTCCGAGTTCCTCCATCATGGCGTTCATCTCGTCCTCAGAAGCATCCCCCATCTTCGCACAGATGTCGTTCATCTTCTCTTCCATCTCAAAAAGGAAGGAGAATGCGCTCTTTAATACGTCGCGGATCGTCATCCCCTTTTCCAGCACCGTGTGCTGGTCCAGATAACCGACGCGGACGTTCTTTGACCACTCGACCTTTCCTTCGTCCGGCATCATCTTTCCGGTAATGATATTCATAAATGTGGACTTTCCCTCACCGTTTGCTCCGATGAGACCGATATGTTCCCCCTTTAACAGGCGGAAAGAAACGTCCGTAAAGATAGCCCGGTCTCCGAAACCATGGCTTAAGTGTTCTACATTTAAAATACTCATAAAACTTCTTACTATTCCGGCTTCTCCTTGATCTTCAGCCGTTTTCCCTTTCTCCTGGAATTCCAGGTACGTTTTGACCCTGCTATCCGGCAAAAGCATGTACTCCGGCACAGCAGCACATTAATACGGCAGCAAAAAGGCTGTGCCAGACAGCGTTTCCGTCATCTGCACAGCCTTTTTAATATTAAGCATTTATACTCTGCCCGTAACTGTTCAGTTACCTCTGCTCATTATTCGTCTACACTGTAGTTCGGAGCCTCTTTTGTGATGTGGATATCATGCGGATGGCTCTCACGAAGTGCAGCTGCGGAGATCTTCACGAAATGGCTGTTATCCTGAAGCTCCTTGATATTGTGGGCACCACAGTATCCCATTCCGGCACGGAGACCGCCGAGCATCTGGAATACGGTATCCTCAACGAATCCCTTGTAAGCGACACGTCCTTCAACGCCTTCCGGAACAAGCTTCTTCGCGTTCGACTGGAAGTAACGGTCCTTACTGCCGTTCTCCATAGCGGAAATGGATCCCATTCCACGGTAAACTTTATATTTTCTTCCCTGATAAAGTTCGAAGTCTCCCGGGCTCTCATCGCAGCCCGCGAACATGGATCCCATCATGCAGACATTACCACCGGCAGCCAGTGCCTTTGTAACATCTCCGGAATACTTGATACCGCCGTCGGCGATGATCGGAATACCGTACTCCTTTGCAACCGCATAGCAGTCCATAACCGCAGTGATCTGCGGAACACCGATACCTGCAACGACACGTGTCGTACAGATCGATCCCGGTCCGATACCAACCTTGACAGCGTCAACGCCGGCTTCGATCAGGGCTCTTGTAGCCTCACCAGTTGCAACATTACCGGCGATTACCTGAAGATCCGGGAATTTCTCCTTGATCATCTTTACACAGTTGATAACGTTCGCAGAATGTCCGTGTGCAGAGTCGAGAACAACAACATCGACCTTTGCATTTACAAGGGCTTCCGTTCTCTCAAGAACATTTGCTGTGATTCCGATTGCGGCACCGCAGAGAAGTCTTCCGTGATCATCCTTTGCGGAGTTCGGATACTTGATCTGTTTCTCGATATCTTTGATCGTAATGAGTCCTTTTAAGTTAAAGTTTTCATCGACGATCGGAAGCTTCTCGACTCTTGCCTTTGCAAGAATGCGCTTTGCTTCTTCCATAGTTACGCCTTCTTTAGCTGTAACCAGATGCTCGGAAGTCATGCACTCTTTGATCTTCTTGGAATAATCTTCCTCAAATTTCAGATCACGGTTTGTGATGATTCCGACGAGCTTTTTACCCTCAGTGATCGGAACACCGGAAATGCGGAATTTTGCCATCAGCTCATCTGCATCTTTTAATGTATGTTCCGGGGACAAATAAAATGGGTCTGTGATAACTCCGTTTTCAGAACGTTTTACCTTATCTACCTCTTCAGCCTGCGCCTCGATCGACATGTTTTTGTGAATGATACCGATTCCGCCCTGTCTCGCCATTGCGATCGCCATGCGGTGCTCGGTTACCGTATCCATGCCGGCACTCATAAATGGAATATTGAGCTTGACTTTCTTTGTCAGGTGTGTTGAAACATCAACCTGATTCGGGATTACTTCAGAATATGCAGGTACGAGGAGCACATCATCAAATGTAATACCTTCACCAATGATCTTACCCATTTTATGGTTCCCTCTCTTTCTTCTGTTTTATTATTTTTAAAAAAAATATAACTAAAAACTGTCATTGCGTCAGTTCCAGTTATTATCCTAGAGTATAACAGCTTTGTCGAATTTTAGCAACCGTCAATTCATATAATTTTTTTCACTTTTTTTATTATTTTTGCTTATAAATTTCCGAAAATTTTTCAACCCGGCAGTTCCAGCCTCGCCATACGGAATTACCGGTACTCTTTCAGGATCTCCAGAAACTCAAGATTTTCCTCGTGCGTCCGGACGCAGATCCTGTAAAATCTCGAATCGAGTTCCCTGTAGTTTTTGCAGGGCCGGATCAGGATCCCGTGTTCCAGGAAAAACTCGTACAGCCACGATTCCTGCTCCGTCTTAAAATCCTTAAACAGCAGGAAATTCGCCTCCGAATGGAATACTGTAAATCCCGCCTTTGTGAGTCCGTCCGAAAGAATATTTCTCTCCTTTTCCACCAGCTCCCGCATTTTTTTCAGGAACGGGATCCGCTCATCCGAAAGAGCCGCCAGCCCAGCTTCCTGGGCCGGGATCGATACGCTCCACGGCTGCCAGTTTTCTTCCATCCGCTCGACAAGTCCCGGATCCGTGCAGAATCCATAGCCGATCCGCAGTCCCGCCATCGCGTATGTCTTCGTAAATGCCCTGAGGAGAAATAACGTTCCCCCATTTTCCGGCATTCCTTCCTTCCACGCCAGAAATTCCCGGATACAGCCATCCGCCTTTTCTTCATTTAAGAATTCGATAAAGCATTCATCGATCACGGCAACGATCCCCGCTCTTTTGCAGTAGTCGAGGATCTTTAAGAGATCCGCTTTTCTCATCATCGCACCGGTCGGATTTGCCGGTGTACACAAAAAGATCATATCGGGGCGTTCTTTTTTCAGAAATTCCAGATATTCGGAAACGTTCAGAAAAAAGGATTCCGATTCTTTTAAGTAAAAAAAGGAAACTTCCGTCCCACATGCTTTCAGTGCGGTCTCATATTCCATAAAAGACGGGGCGGGGATCACGGCTTTCTTCGGGCATAACGTCTGCACCAGCCGGAAGATCAGCTCCGCGGCGCCGTTCCCGAAGATCATCATCTCCCCCGGGATCCCGGTAAGTTCCGACATTCTCGCGCGGAGTGCTCCGCAGGTACTGTCCGGGTATCTGGTGCTGAGTGCGATGCTCTTCATCGCCGCCTCCCACACAAAATTCGGCATCCCCAGTGGATTTACATTGATCGAAAAGTCAAGCTCCACGTTCCGGTTCCGGTAAACATCACCGCCGTGTCCGTATTCCATCACTGCTCACCGCCTTTTAACAGCACCGGGATCCCGCAGACAACGCGAAAGACCGTTCCCGCGCGTGCTGCCAGATACTGGCACGCGTCCCCGGTCATCTCACGCCAGAGGCGGTCATCCGCATCCACCGGGACGATCCCGCAGCCGATCTCATCACAGGTGATGACTGCCGCCGGATTTTTTTCCAGAATTTCATCCAGAAAGCGGTACATGCACGCTTCTGCCCTGTCCCCGCAATTTTCCTCATTTCCAGCCGGAGATTCCGTCCGCAGTCCCGACTCGTCCGGATCCGTGATCATTCTTCTTATATACATATGAAGATTTAAGATCGCCTCCGCGTTGAACGCATCGGCAAATCGCGTTTTTTCTCCGTCCGCCGCACAGATAAAGCGGTCTTCTCTGTTCTCCGCTGCCCTTTTCATGGCAAATTCCGCTTTCCCCTGATGCGCTCCCCCTGTGATCAGTGTGATCCCGTCTGTCATATGCTCCATTTTCTCCTTGTCCTCTCTCTGAGCCGTGTTCTTCTCCGCAGTTTTTATCTTTACCGGAATTCCGCAGAGGACCTCATACACTTCATCGGCCTCCCCGGCCAGCGCAATATTGATCTCTCCCAGAAGGTTCCGGTACTCTTCCGTCTCCTCCGAGTATGCCCCCTGATCTCCGGAGACATCATTTGTCACGATCACGAAAAAGCCGGACTTCTTCCTGACCTTTTCGATTCCGGCAAGGATCCTCTCTTTTGCATGTTCCGCCGGATTCTTCATATCTCCCCGGTACATCTCATTCGCCGCAAGGTTTGAAACGCATTCCAGAAGACAGCGGCTCCCAGCCGGGATCTCCGCCGTTTCAAGATCCACCGGACATTCGATCGTCCTGAAATTCTTCTCCGCCCGCATATTCCGGTGTTTCCGGATCCGCTCCCTGCACTCTTCATCCCAGGCGATCATCGTCGCCAGATACCAGGATGGGCAGGTCTTATTTTCTTCCGCCCGTTCTCTTTTATCCTGTTCAAGGATCAGCGATTCCGCAAATGCCGATTTTCCGCTCGAACTGCCTCCGTTTACAAGAATCATCATAGTCTCTTCTCTCCTATTATCCGTGTACATCACAAGCGCTGCCGCATAGCATCTTTTTACAGCCCGGGATCATACGCCGCCGCCACCGTCACGCCGTCTCCCGCTTCCTTTTTAAATAAGATCCGGCAGTCTCTGACTCCCATCCGGCAGGCTGCCACTGCAGATCTCTCGCAGACATTTCCGGTTCCCGTCGTCTTTTTGACAAATTCCGACTCTGTAAACGTTCCCGGCTGGCTGTTCAGCTCCTCACTGGAAAAGGTGAGAAACGGGACCTGCAGCGTATTTGCAAAATCGATGATCCCCTGTTCCTGCTTTTTGATATCGATACTCGCGACCGCAAAGACACTTCTGAGATCGATCCCGTTCCGCCTCATAGCGTCCTCCACCGTCTCTCGGATCTTCTCCGCGGGAGTTCCCCGTTTGCATCCGATCCCCAGTGCCACACACCTCGGTACGAGGCGCAGGACACGGTCTGACGGGATCCCGTCCTTCTCCCGGTCCGACACCGTGATCCGGATATTCCGTTTACAGAGCCGGTCGCGAAACAGTCCTTCCGGTATTTTTTTCCATCCTGAAAAGCCGAAATCCGAGAACACGCCAACCGGTTCCTCCGCAAGAATATCCGCCGAGATCCTTTTTGCAAGTACCCGGTCTGTGATCACAAGCCCGTGATCCTTTGCAAAGACATCCACTGCGAATTTCCGTTCCACATCCGTCGCCGTCGTGACGACAGGGACCGCCCCGATCCCACCGGCCACAAACTCCGCCAGGCGGTTTGCTCCTCCGACATGACCGGAAAGGAGCGGGATCACGAACGTTCCCGCCTCATCCACGCAGAGAACGGCCGGATCATGGAATTTATCCTGCACGAACGGGGCGATGGCGCGGACAGCGATCCCGCAGGCGCCGACAAAAATAAGCGCATCCGAGCGCTGAAACTCCGCCCCGGTCCACGCGGAAAGTCCGCCCTCCGCGATCGCCTGATAAGGAAGACCGGCATCTTCCTTGGCAAGCCGGAGCGCGTAACGCCCTGCGACCCACAGCGACGTGTCCCATTTTTCCTCATTTCCGCCGGCACTCCCCGTCCCGGCGATCTTTTTCATCGTTTCAAATCCCATTCTCGTAAAGCAGACGAGCGATACCTTCATCATCTTCCATCCTCTCCGGATCAAGTCTCACTTGCATTCAGCCAAACTCTTTCTTCCTCATTATAAAAGAAAACTGCCGGTTGTTCAACGGCAGTTTTCCTGTTACTTTTTGCGGGTAGGAATTTTCGGTCCGAAAATTTCCCTTTTTCTCCTCATCAGATGTGTTCTTCCCCCGCAGACAGCTCTCTTTTCTTTTTTGTCATAAGACCGCCGATCCGTCCGCTCTCCTTTGCAGTGAGTGACCTCCACCCGCCGGCTACAACCTTGTCGGCAAGTCCCAGTTCCTTCGCGATCTCAAATTTCATCCGATCCTCCGGCTTTATATGCTCCGGATCGATCGGTTCCCTTTTCTTTTTAGACAATGGTCCACACTCCTTCCGTAAAGGAAGTATGCCCGGATCCTGTTTTTTTATTCCCTTAGTTTCCGCTCTGGAAGATCACGATCTTCTCTGTCTTTGCGGCATCATCTGCAGATGTCCAGACGAGGATATCGGTTCCCTCTGTGAGATCTTCCTCGGAAACGATATTTTTAGTCAGATACGGAAGAAGTCTTGTCTCAGCCGTGATCGTGTATTCGCTGCCATCCACGGTTGTTAAAACGAACTCTCCGTCTGCACTTCCCTGATCAAGGCTCTGTACCTGGGTATATTTCGGGAACGCCGCGTCCTCCGGAACATCCGTGATGATCATGATCCCGTTCGCGATCGGCGGCAGACTCATTGTCATCGCCGGTCCCACATAAACGTTCACTGCTTTTCCTTCCGTCAGAGTATCTGCTTCAACCGGGTAACCGTTGACGCCGTCGAGGATCTTTGTATCATCAGAGATCGTGATGATCACTTCCTCGGTGGAATCCCCGACCTGGCGGTTCATCGTAAGCTCACCGTTTTCCATGGAAACAACGGTGCCGACAAACGGAGCGTATTCACTCTCTGCCTCCGCTCCTGTGCCCTCCGGGTTTTCGCCGCCTGGAAGCATTGTCGCCTCATTTTCTGTCGTTGCGGAAGTTTCCGTTCCTGCCGGAGTCTCAACGACAACAGCTTTTGTCTCTTCCTTTGTCTGTCCGTCCGCCTTTGCACATCCGGTAATTCCCATGGATGCCATCATCATCGCTGCACATGCCAGCGCAGTCATTTTTTTCATATTCTTCATAATATCAGTTCCTCCTCAAATTTTCCAGATTTCAAAAAAGTTGTCGCAGCTGTTTTCTTTTTTGTAGGCATATCTTAGCATATAATTCTTGAAAATACACTAGGATTTCATTTACAAATCCCTTACGCATTTTTGTAGAAAGAATCCGGATTGCGGCATTTCTGCGGCAATCCGGGCACTTTGGAGTGCGCACCCCGGGCAGGCAGTGCCCTTTTGCTTAACAGGGAGTTCCGTTGAAATTTCCCGTTAAGCCAAAAAAGGGACATCACAACTGTGATGTCCCAAAAAATTCATTTCAGATCAAAGACTTCCGGATTACTCCTCTGTCTGCTCCTGTGCGTTGTCAGCCTCAAGAGCCTTCATGCTTAAGCTGATCTTTCTGTCTGCCTCGTTGAAGTCAACGATCTTTGCAGTGATCTCCTGACCGATGGAAAGTACATCAGCCGGTTTTGCAACGTGCTCTCTGGAGATCTGGGATACGTGAAGCAGAGCATCTACGCCCGGCTCAAGCTCAACGAATGCACCAAAGTCAGTCATACGAGCTACTTTACCGGTAACTACGTTACCTACTGCGTACTTCTCAGCAGCGTTTGCCCACGGATTTGTCTCCGGGAACTTCATGGAAAGGGCAATCTTCTCACCGTTGATGTCTTTGATGAGAGCTGTTACCTTATCGCCAACCTTGAATACCTTCTTCGGGTTCTCGATTCTGCCCCAGGACATCTCGGAGATGTGGAGTAAACCGTCAGCGCCGCCGAGATCGATGAATGCACCGAAATCAGTTACGTTCTTAACAGTTCCTTCTACCTTGTCGCCTACAGCGATCTTCTCGAAGAGAGCTTTCTGCATCTCAGCCTTCTTAGCAACGATAAGCTGCTTGCGGTCACCGATGACTCTTCTTCTTCTCGGATTGAATTCTGTGATCACGAATTCGATCTCTTTATCAGCATATTTGGATAAATCTTTCTCATATACGTCGGATACAAGGCTTGCCGGGATGAAGATTCTTGCTTCGTCCACGATCACGCTTAAACCGCCGTCAAGAACCTGGGAAACCTTTGCAGTAAGAACTTCATGGTTCTCGAATGCTTCCTCAAGTCTCTTATTTCCTCTGTCTGCAGCCAGTCTCTTGTAGGAAAGAGCAACCTGACCTTCACCGTCGTTCACCTTTACGACTTTGGCTTCCATCTCGTCACCAACATGTACAAGATTTCTTAAGTCTACATTGGACTCGTTTGTGTATTCACTGCGGGTAATGATGCCATCAGACTTGTAACCAATATTTAAAACGATTTCGTCTTCTTTTACGTCAATGACCTTACCGGTGACAACCTCTCCTGTACGTATTGTTTTTAATGATTCTTCTAACATTTGTTCAAAACTTAATTCTGACATTTAGTATGAACCTCCTCGATAATATTGTTTGGGGTTGACGCCCCGGCCGTAATACCTACACTGCGCACAGAACTAATACATTCAGGATTAAAGTCGCCCAGAGTCTGGATGTAATAGGTGTTTTTACATTCCTTCCGGCAGATATCGTATAGCTTCTGGGTATTCGAGCTGTGTTTCCCGCCGATAACCAGCATCACGTCCACCTGCGAGGCTATCCTCATCGCTTCCACTTGTCTTTCCTGTGTTGCATTGCAAATCGTATTTAAAACAGTTATATCATACCGCGTTTTAGAAATTTTTTCAACTAGATCTTGAAATTTCTTGTAATTAAATGTCGTCTGGGATACGATACAAAGCTTTTCGTCCTCCGGTAATTCCAGTCTGCGGAAATCATCCATGTTTTCGATGACTTTTGTCCTCTCATCACCCCAGCCCTTGATGCCCTGCACCTCCGGATGGTCCTCACTGCCGACGATCAGAACTCTTCTTCCCTCTGCGGTCTGTTTTTCCACGATCCGGTGGATCTTTTTTACATACGGACATGTGGCGTCGACGATCTCCACTCCGTTTTCTTTTAAAATATCATAGACGTCTTTTCCGACACCGTGGGAACGGATCACAACAACGGCATCGCGGATCGTCTTCAGCTCTTCCAGAGTGTCGATGACCTCCACTCCTTTTTCCTGAAGATCCCCCACGACCTGTTCATTGTGGATGATCGGACCGTAGGTGTAGATCGGTTTTTCCGTCTTTCCGATCTGCTCATATACTTTTTCCACAGCACGCTTCACGCCAAAGCAGAAGCCCGCTGTCTTTGCCACTGTTACTTCCATGTCACGCACCCTGCTTTTTCTCGATCATCGCGACGATCGCGTCCACGACTTCCTTCAGAGTCATGTCGGAGCTGTCAAGAAGCACCGCATCCTCCGCCTGCTTTAACGGAGAATTCTCCCGGTGCATATCCCGGTAGTCCCGGTCGATGATGTCCTTCTCGATCTCGTCGAGATCACAGTCAGTCCCTTTCTCTTTGAGCTCATTGTAGCGGCGTTTTGCACGGACTGCGGAGCTTGCAGTCAGATACACCTTCACGTCGGCATCCGGAAGGACGCAGGTTCCGATATCGCGGCCGTCCATGATGACGTCCGCCTGTCTCGCCAGCTCCTTCTGGAGTTCTACAAGCTTCTCTCGGACCTTTTTATAGACAGAAGTCGCAGACGCCATATTTCCGACCTCCTCGGTGCGGATCAGACCGGACACATTCTCACCGTTTAAGATCACCTGCTGCGCACCGTTCTCATAGCGGATCGTGATCTCCACCTGACCCAGCGCGGCGTTGATCGCACTCTCGTCCGTTTTGTCGATGCCTTTTCGAAGAAAATAGAGTGCCATGGCCCGGTACATCGCTCCGGTGTCCACATAGATAAAGTTTTTCAGTGCCGCGACAGATTTTGCCACGGTACTCTTTCCGGCCCCTGCCGGGCCGTCGATCGCTACATTAAAAGACATGTCATTCTCCCCTTAGTTTATTTCAAGTTTTTTTATTTATTCGTGACTGTTCATTTATTCCGCACTTCTTCCGGCCAGCATTCCCGTCGACCAGGCGATCTGCAGGTTGAATCCGCCGGTGACGCCGTCCAGGTCAAGGACCTCTCCGGCGAAGTAGAGACCTTTTAACTTCTTCGACTCCATCGTGGACGGATTCACTTCCTTCACGTTCACGCCGCCCTGGGTCACGATCGCCTCATTATATCCGCGAAGTCCTGTGAGCGTTACCGTGAATGCCTTCGTGAGGTCGACCAGGCGCTTCCGCTCCTCAGCCGTCACCTCATTGACCTGTTTTTCCGGATCGATCCCGCTTCTTTTGATCATTACAGGGATCAATTTTGCCGGGAAGAGATGGTTCAACGCGTTCTTGAACTGCTTATTCTTCGCCTCATCGAAATCCCGCAGGATCCTGGCGTCCAGCTGCTCTTTCGAGAGCGCCGGTTTCAGGTCGATATCCATCTTAAGAGGCGTTTTTCTGATGATCTTCGCAGCATAGCTGCTGGCGCTTAAAACGACCGGTCCGCTGACGCCAAAATGAGTAAACAGCATTTCCCCGAATTCTTTCCAGAGAACCTTCTTTCCGTTCCAGACCGTCACCTCGATATTTCTCAGGGAAAGTCCCTGAAGCTCTTTCACATCGTCCTCCGCACACACGAACGGGACAAGCGCCGGTGACAGCGGTGTCACCGTATGGCCCGCCTCCTTTGCAAACCGGTATCCGTCCCCGGTAGACCCTGTAGACGGGTAGGAAAGTCCGCCTGTGGCGATCACCACCGCGTCGGCCTCTACGGTCTTTCCTGATTTTTCCAGGATGATCCCGGCTGCCTTTTCCTCGCGGATCACGATATCCTTTACCGGCTCATTCAGAAAGATCTTTACGCCGAGGGATCTCATCTTCCGCTCAAGCGCCCCTGTCACATCGGATGCATGATCCGATACCGGGAACATCCTTGCACCGCGCTCTTCCTTTACCGGACAGCCATTTGCCTCCACGAGATCCACGATATCGAAATTCGTGAACCCATAGATCGCACTGTAGAGGAATTTTCCGTTGGAGACCATGTGTCTGAACAGGTCCTCCGTATCGCAGCCGTTTGTCAGGTTGCATCTTCCTTTTCCTGTAATATAGATCTTTTTTCCAAGCTTTTCATTTTTTTCATAGACGGAGACGTCATGTCCGCACTCCGCGGCGCCGATGGCAGCAGCCATTCCCGCTGCCCCGCCGCCGATAATCACAACTTTACTCATTTCTTCTTATCTTTTTCCACTTCTTTTATCTTTTTCTCCATGGCGTCCGCCACAGTCTCGAGGACCTTGATCCTCGCATACCATTTGGAATTTCCTTCCACGACGATCCAAGGTGCGTCCTTCGTGGAGGTCTTTTCCAGCATTTCATTCACTGCAAGGACATAGGAATCCCACTTCTCCCGGTTTCTCCAGTCCTCGTCCGTGATCTTCCACTGTTTCTCCGGATTTTTCATCCTGTCATTGAAGCGCCGTTCCTGCTCATCTTTGTCGATCTGGATCCAGAATTTCAGGACAAGTGCTCCGGAATTGACGAAATGCGTTTCCATCTCATTGATCTCCCGGTAGGCATGATGCCAGTCTGCCTCGGAGCAGAATCCCTCGATCCTCTCCACCATGACTCTTCCGTACCAGGTCCGGTCGAAGATCGCGATATGTCCGGCTTTCGGCACATTGTTCCAGAATCTCCAGAGATAATGGTGGGATTTTTCCAGGTCATTCGGGGATGCCGTCGGGCAGACCTTGTAACCTCTCGGGTCGAGGTGGCTTGTCAGACGCTTGATCGCGCCGCCTTTTCCGGCCGCATCCCATCCCTCGAATCCCAGGATCACCGGGATCCGCAGACGATAGAGCTCCCCGTGGAGCGTCTCCAGGCGTTTCTGGAGCTTTTCCAGTTTTTTCCGGTACTCTGCCTCCTCGAGGCTCTTCGTAAGATCCGCTTTCGCAAGAATCCCTTTTTCATACCGGTCCGGCGGGAGCGGAGCTTCAAAAAGTTCCGGCTCTTTTCCCGCCCGTTTTTTCTCAAGCGCCTTTTCCAGAACATCCGCCACCGTCTTTATCACTGTAAGGGCCGTTTCCGTCTTATCCTTTGCATCGATCACATACCAGGGTGCGTAAGGCATATCGGTCCGGCGGATCATCTCGTCGCTGATCTTTTTGTATTTTCCGTAGTGGGCGTTCCTCTCACGTTCTTTTTCTGTCACGCGCCATGCGGTATCCTTTGATCCCAGGAGTTTTTCAAACCGTTTTGCCTGTTCTTTTTCCGATATTTCGAGGAACAGCTTCACGATGACTGTTCCGCCATCCACGAGACAGCGTTCAAATGCAAGAATATCCTCAAACGCTGCATCCACCTGTTTCTCCTTCAGGATCCCCTCAAAGCGGTCCGCCTGGACTCTCCGGTACCAGCTCGTGTCATAGATCGCGATCCGCCCCGCTGCCGGAGCATGGACCGCAAACCTCCAGAGGAACGGGCGGAGTGCCTCCTCCTCGGTGTCCTTGTCTCCGGTGTAAACGTCAAATCCTCTCGGATCAAGCGCCTGCATGAGACGCCCGATCTGAACGCCCTTTCCGGCGCCATCATACCCGTCAAACAGGAGATAGACCGGGATCTTTTCCTCCTTACATTCCCGCTGCAGGCTTCCGAGTCTTTCCATCTCTTTTTTCAGGACTTCTTTTTTCTGCTTTTTTTCATCTTTCATCGGCTGATTCCTCCACTCTATGGTCCGATCAGACATTCTTAACCATTTTTGTTTCCCATGCCTATTTGCAGCTTTTCCGCCCTGGCACGATCTGTCATCAGTTTCTTCCAATTCCCGCCCGGGTATGCTTTTTACTGATTCATCCGCGCGTGCTCTCCCGCAAGCTCTTCATACAATTTCAGCGCATTCCAGTTCTGGTTCGTCGGTGTGAGCACTGCCTTGTAGTCGATCCGTCCGGCTCCTGCCTTTCTGAGCGCCAGGATCACCCGGTCCACCTGTCCGGACGTGAGACCTGCCATCACCATCATCTCTTTTTCAAAGTCCTCTCCGTCGTAGATCTCGCCGCAGGAAGCGATCTCCTTCACTCCTGCGAGATATCCCACCGGTTCCAGATACTCTTCCTTCTTCACTGCGCGAAGCTTCATTCCAAGCGGAAACAGCGCTTTTTTGATCTTTAACAGTCTCTCGCCCTCCGGCAGATGGTATAAAAGGATCGTAGGTTTCATATATTTTTCTGATTCCTTCCTGTTTTCATGTATTTCATTATATCAATTCCCGTGCAGCTTTGCAACGGCACAGAAAGATCCCTAATTTTTTTGTTGCTTTTTCCCCAGATTCTGATATAATGAATTTACTTCCGGGGTATGGCGTAGCTTGGTAGCGCGCTCGGCTGGGGGCCGAGAGGTCGCAGGTTCAAATCCTGTTGCCCCGATTTTTATAAGAGCAGAGACTGAAAAAGCCTCTGCTCTTTTTGTTTTTCTTTGCTATTCTTCTTTCAGCACCCCGTTTATCCCGCGGATCACAAACATCGTGATCACCATCAGCGCGATCGCGATCGGGAGTGCGATCCAGGCGGACTGGACAAAGCCTGCGATGATGTAGGAGATAAAGGATACCACCGCAGCCACGATCGCATACGGAAGCTGGGTCGTCACATGGTTTACATGCTCACACTGGGCACCGGCAGACGCCATGATCGTCGTGTCAGAGATCGGGGAACAGTGATCCCCGCAGACAGCTCCTGCCATGCAGGCGGAGATGGAGATGATCATGAGGTTCGGATTGCTGTTCTCAAATACCGCAACAACGATCGGGATCAGGATTCCGAAAGTTCCCCAGGATGTTCCCGTCGCAAATGCCAGGAAACAGCCCACAACGAAGATGATCGCCGGAAGGAACTTCAGGAAGGACTGGGCGCTCGCCGCAACAACATTTGCCACATAGACATCCGCGCCGAGGCTGTCCGTCATCGCCTTTAATGTCCAGGCAAATGACAGGATCATGATCGCCGGGACCATGGACTTAAAGCCTTCCGGGATACATGCCATGCACTCGGAGAATTTCAGGACACGGCGCACCTGATAGAGAGCGATCGTGATGACAAGTCCGAAGAAGCTTCCCATTGTAAGCCCCAGGGAGGCGTCGCTCTGTGAGAACGCTGTCACAAAATCCACGCCTGAAAAGAAACCGCCGGTATATAACATCCCGATCATGCAGCAGATGATCAGGGATATGATCGGGATCAGAAGATCCAGCACCGTTCCTTTTGCAGATACTTCCGGTGCTTTTTCCGTGTCATACGGACGCCCCGGAGTCGTGTAAAGATCCCCCTTCAGCGCATTCTTTTCATGGAATTTCATGGAACTAAACTCTGTCTTTAAGAGGACCATTCCGATCATCATCACGATCGTTAAGATCGCGTAGAAGTTATATGGGATCGCGCGGACAAAGATAGAAAATCCGTCCTCTCCCTCGACAAAGCCGGTCACTGCTGCCGCCCAGGAAGAGATCGGAGCAATGATGCAGATCGGAGCTGCCGTCGCATCGATCAGATACGCAAGCTTCGCTCTCGATACCTTAAACTTATCCGTCACCGGGCGCATAACGCTTCCGACGGTCAGACAGTTGAAATAGTCATCGATAAAGATCAGGCAGCCAAGTAAGATCGTCGCTAATTCCGCACCTACACGGTTTTTAATATGATCGGATGCAAACTGGCCAAACGCCGCCGAGCCGCCCGCGCGGTTCATCAGGCACACCATCGCTCCGAGGATCACGAGGAAGATCAGGATCCCCACATTGTAGCTGTCAGAGAGAACGCTGATCATTCCGTCCTCAAAGATATGGGTGATCGTTCCCTCAAAGCTGAAACCGGAATACAGGATTCCACCCATGAGAACACCGACAAACAAGGAACTGTACACCTCTTTTGTGATAAGTGCCAGCCCGATCGCCACGACCGGCGGAACGAGCGCCCAGAACGTCGCGTAGACCGCCGGCACATACTCTTCCGTCTGCTCCGCGCCAAATACGGTTGTCGCGAACATCAGGATCAGCACCACGGAAAGCACTGCTGTCCTTTTAATATTTTTCTTCATATCCGTCATAACGGACTCCTCCCTCCTGCCTCCGGAAAGTTCCACGCTCTCCGCTTTTCCTGCAGTTCTATGTTTTATGTGACTGCCCGGTGCCTTCCGGCTGCCGGCTTATTTTTATGTAACAGGGAATTCCCCAGAATTTCCTGTTATATGAAGAAACCCCCTCTCATCAGTACAATTCTGGTGAAAGGGGATCACAACATACACAATTACGATTCTTTATTCATCCCAGTTGTGGTATACAGCCTGTACGTCATCATCCTCGTCAAGGAGATCAAGGATTCTCTGCATCTTCTTGATCGCTTCCTCGTCAGTAAGTTCTACCCAGTTCTGCGGGATCATAGTAATATCAGCCTCTACCATCGGGATTCCGGCTTTCTCGAGAGCCTCGCGGACCGCACTGAAGTTGTCCGGATCTGTGATAACCTCGTAGCTGTCCTCTTCCTCGGAGAAATCCTCAGCGCCTGCATCAAGTGCAGCCATCATGAGCTCGTCGGCATCCATATCACACTCTTCTTTGTCGATCACGATCTGGCCCTTGCGGTCGAACATGAAGGAAACGCTTCCCTGAGCACCTACGTTTCCGCCGCCCTTTGTGAAGGCGCTTCTAACATTAGCTGCAGTACGGTTCTTGTTGTCAGTCAGTGTGTCAACGATGATCGCTACACCGCTCGGGCCGTATCCTTCGTATGTTAAGTTCTCGTAGTTTACAGAGTTTAAGTCACCGGCAGCTTTTTTGATACCGCGGTCGATGGTATCGTTCGGCATGTTGTTTGCTTTCGCTTTTGCAATTACATCACGCAGTTTGCTGTTGTTAGCCGGATCAGCGCCGCCCTCTTTAACTGCGACAGCGATCTCTCTTCCGATTACGGTAAAGATCTTACCCTTTGCTGCGTCGTTTTTCTCTTTCTTGTGTTTGATGTTGGAAAACTTATTATGTCCTGACATCGATTTATCTTCCTTTCTCTTCGCATCTCGCTCTTTTTTATCTCTCGTGCACCGGTCTCGGGGACCTTTTCGTGCGCATTATACATAGTCTAAAATATTTTAGCATTATTTTTTCTATATGGCAAGCAGTTTTTCACTCCGGTCAGGCCTTCACCATCGCGATGTAAAGAAATTGCAAAGTTTTTCGTTATTTTTTTCACATTTGGTTGAACACGACAAGCTCTGTCACTTTACGTTTTTTTATGGCTGCAAGTGCCCGTAGCCTGTAATTCTTCGTTATAAAAGTGGTGCGGATTTTTCTGCTGCTTTTATTGACATGTGCCCCCTCAATCGCTATATTAGTTTTATGCTGAACATACATTCTATATGGAGGACAATGCCAATGAAGAAGATCGAGATCGACACATTTCTGAAGTTCCAGTTTCTCAGCAACCCGCAGTTTTCACCCGATGGAACAAAGATCGCCTTCACAGTCTCCGTACCGGACCTTGGATCCAACGGATATCTGGCGGACCTGTACCTGTATGATCTGGAAACTAAATCTGTTTCCAGGATCACAGCCGGCAGTGACGCGAAAACATGGGCATGGACACCGGATAATACCCTGCTCTTTTCCGCAGCCCGCACCGACGCTGAAAAAAGGGATAAGGAGAACGGAATCACTCATCTTTACGAGATCGCCCCGTCCGGCGGTGAGGCCGTGTGCCACGCGTCCGTTCCGGCCGTCATCACAGGGATCCATCTTCTTCCCGACGGGCGTTATCTCCTGACGATCCGTCATGATAATTATAAGGACACGCGAAAGAAATCCTACGAAGTGTTCGATGAACTTCCATTCTGGGGAAATGGTCAGGGATATACAAATGCGAAGAGGAACCGTTACGCAGTCTATGATCTGAAATCCGGAGATCTCATCTATGTGGACGACGAGTGGACCGACTGCTCCCAGTATTCCGTTTTCGGCAATCTTCTGCTCTATAAAGCATATCCGTGGAAGCAGAGCGTCATGGGGATCCGCCCGGGCGTTTATCTCTATGATCTCGCGACCGGTGAGAAGGTCACGCTGATCGATCCTGATTCCATGCGCACCGGAGTTGTCTATCTTCTGGATGAAAAGACTGCGATCATCGCGGCAACAGATGATTCCTATAAGGATACGACAAAGTACTGCGACTTCTACCGGATGAACCTCGCGGACGGATCCTTGGAGCTGATCCATCCTTATGAGTCCTCCATCGGTATTTCATCCGTCGGATCTGATTCCAGATTCGGTTCCGGGCAGACCTTTAAAGCCGTGAATGGCGAATTTTACTACGTTTCCACCGTCGGGGATTTCTCCCACCTCTATAAAATCTCCCGGGACGGTACCGTCTCCGATCCTCTGACAGAGGGAAGCTCCTGTGACAGCTTCGACCTCGCGAACGGTCATATCGCCTCCATGGAATTTTGCGGGATGCAGATCGCGGAACTCTTCGTCGACGGCGTGCAGGTGACTCATATGAATGACTGGCTCACCGAAGAATATGATGTCCGGACTCCGGAGGCCTTCACATTCACCGCCAGCGACGGATATGAGATCCACGGCTGGGTATTAAAACCGGCCGGATATGAGGAGGAAAAGTCCTATCCGGGTATCTTAAATATCCACGGAGGTCCGAGAACTGTATATTCGGATGTCTACTATCATGAGATGCAGATGTGGGCAAACCGCGGCTACTTTGTCTTCTTCTGCAATCCGAGAGGATCTGACGGACGCGGAACTGATTTCGGAAACATCAACGGCCTCTACGGAACTGTGGACTATCAGAACCTGATGGATTTTACGGATGAGGTGTTAAAACGCTATCCGATGATCGACGCATCCCGTCTCGGTGTTGCCGGAGGTTCCTACGGCGGATTTATGACGAACTGGATCATCGGACATACCGACCGGTTCCATGCCGCCGCATCCCAGCGCTCCATCTCCAACTGGGTGTCCTTTGAACATAACTCCGATATCGGACACACCTTCATCTTAAACAACCAGGGCGGAAATACGAGGACCGATGTGGAACTTCTCTGGAAGCAGTCCCCGCTTCAGTTTGCACCGAACTGCAAGACGCCGACGCTCTTTATCCACTCCGATGAAGACTACCGCTGCTATATGGCCGAAGGGATCGCCATGTTCAGCGCCATCAAGCGGAACGGCTGCCCTGCAAAGCTCTGCCTGTTCCACGGGGAAAATCATGAACTCTCCAGAAGCGGAAAGCCGGAAAACAGGATCGACCGGATGAGGGAGATTATTGAGTGGATGGATACATATCTGAGATAATTATTTAACCGGATTACCAACATCCCCTGGACATAAAAATCCTGGAATTTTCATTGCTGTTTTTGCGTTTTGCAATCGCAGCAGTGAACTCTTCACAAAAAATGCGCACCTGACTCGCCGCTCAAGCGGCGGGAATATGGTGCGCATTTCTTTCATCATATCAAATTGTTTTTTCTATCCTGCCTATCTCTCTTCCCTGAAGTACGGCTGTCCGAGTCCTGCCGGCGGCTGGTTCTCTCTCTTTCTCCGGAAGCTTGTAAAGATCAGGACAATGATCGTTACCAGGTACGGAAGCATCTTGAAGATCTCCTGTGCACTTCTTCCAACACCCGGAAGATAGAGATACAGAATGTAGAGTCCTCCAAAGAGGATGGATCCCCAGATCGCATTTAACGGTTTCCATAAGGAGAAGATGACAAGGGCAACCGCAAGCCATCCACGGTCACCGAAACCATTGTTGGTCCAGGTTCCTCCGGAATACTCCATGACAAAGTACAGTCCGCCGAGACCGCTGATTCCGCAGCCGATGCATGTTGCGAGATACTTATACAATGTAACATTGATGCCCGCCGCATCCGCAGTCGCCGGATTCTCACCGACTGCGCGGAGGTTCAGGCCTTTTCTCGTCTTTGCGAGGAAAAACGCGAGCACACATGCCAGGATAATGCAGAGGTATGTCATAAATCCGTAGGAAAACAGCACCGGTCCGATCACCGGGATCTGGCTCAACACCGGGATCGACTTTGTATAAGCTGCACCAGTTGAGGCGACGGAGATCTGACCGACACCGCCCGCAAGAGCGGAAAGGGAACCGCCGAAGAAGTTTCCGAAGCCTGTTCCGAAGGTGGTCAGTGCAAGCCCCGTCACGTTCTGGTTTGCGCGCAGAGTGATCGTCAGGATACTGTAGATCAGTCCGCCGATGATGCCCGCAAGAAACGCGCAGAGGAAGGAAATGATAAGTCCCACAAGTCCGTTCGGAGCCGGATTTCCGTTCTCATAGAAGAACGCGCCCATGAGGCCTGCAATGCCGCCCATGTACATGACACCCGGAACACCGAGGTTTAAGTTACCGGATTTCTCCGTCACGATCTCGCCGAGTGCACCATAGAGCATTCCAATACCCTGTGCGATCGCTTTCTGAAGGAAAATGATGATCACGCTCATTTTGTATGTCCTCCTTTCTCTTTCTTCTTGAACTGGATCTTATAGTTTACAAAGAATTCGCTGCCGAGGATGAAGAACAGGATGATCCCCGTGATGACCTCGGAGGCGTTCTCATTTAAGTTGAACTGGGAGGCGATCTGACCTGCGCCCTGCTCCATGAAGACCAGGAAGAAGGAGATCACGACCATTGTAAACGTGTTGAATTTTGAGAGCCATGCGACGATGATCGCAGTAAATCCGCGTCCGCCCGCCGTGCTCGTGGAGATCGTATGGCTGGAACCGCTGACGATGATAAAGCCTGCGAGACCACAGATCGCACCGGAGATCGCCATCGTGCGCATGATGACCTTCTTTACGTTGATTCCGACGTACTTCGCCGTATTCTCACTCTCGCCGACAACCGAGATCTCGTAGCCCTGTTTGCTGTACTTTAAGTAGCCGAACATGGCAACGGTAAGCACGAGAACGATCACGACGATCCAGCCGTAAGTCAGTCCGGAGAGTGCCGGGAGCCAGCCGAGCTTTGTCTTGGAGTTGATGATGCCGACGGTGTTGGAACCTGCCGGATTCTCCCAGAAAACGATACAGAACGTGATGATCTGCATCGCAACGTAGTTCATCATCAGGGTAAACAGCGTTTCGTTCGTGTTCCAGTGCGCTTTAAAGAATGCCGGGATCAGTCCCCAGATCATTCCTGCGACGATACTGCCGACCACCATCATCGGGATCAGCTGTGCCGTTCCGAAATGGTCAGCCCCGTAGATCATGATCGCCGCGGAGACGCAGCCGCCCATGAGGACCTGTCCCTCCACACCGATGTTCCAGAACCGCATCTTGAACGCCGGTGTCAGGCCGATCGCCACGCAGAGCAGGATCAGCGCGTCACGGATCGTCACCCAGGCACGTCTCGATGTTCCGACAGCTCCGGAAAAGATCGCCTTATAGACTTCCACCGGATTTAATTTTGTGAGTGCAACGATCACCACCGCGCACACGACCAGGGATAACAGGACGCCGATCAGCCGGATCATGAGCGCTTTCGCGAAAGGCATTCCGTCCCTTTTGGAAATATGGATACTACTCATCTTTCTTCTCCTTTCCGGTCTTTGTCATAAGAAGTCCGATCTCCTCTTTCGTTGTAGTTCTCGCATCCACGATCCCCGAGATGGAACCGCCGCAGAGAACGAGAATCCGGTCACAGAGTTCCAGGAGAACATCCAGGTCCTCTCCGACACAGATGACTGCAACTCCTTTCTCCTTCTGTTCATTGAGCAGGTTGTAGATCGTGTAGGAGGAGTTGATATCAAGTCCGCGGACCGGATATGCAACCATGAGGACAGTCGGATTTGAGGAGATTTCACGTCCGACAAGGACTTTCTGGACATTTCCTCCGGAAAGTCGTCTTACCGGTGTCGTCGTTCCCGGCGTCACGATCTCCAGACGGCGGATCAAATCTTCCGCCAGCTTTTTTGGTGTATTCCGGTCAACAAAGAAGTTATGTCCGTTGTTGTATCCACGGAGCATCATGTTGTCAGTGATGTCCATGGAGCCGACAAGTCCCATTCCGAGACGGTCCTCCGGAACGAAGGACAGGTGGATCCCGAGATTCCGGATCTCTGTCGCATCCTTTGTCTCGACGGTTCCGATATATTTTCCTTTTCGCAGGATCGCCACGCGGTCAGATAAGGACAACACCTCATGAAGTTTGTGCGTGATAATGATGATGGAACGTCCATCCGCTCTCATATTTCTGAGGACTGCAAAGAGTTTCTCTGTCTCTTGCGGAGTCAGAACGGCTGTCGGCTCATCAAGGATCAGGATGTTTGCTCCGCGGTATAAGACTTTGATGATCTCGACCGTCTGTTTCTGGGAAACGGACATCTCGTAGATCTTCTGATCCGGATCTAGATCAAATCCGTACTTGTCCACAAGACCTTTGATCTTTTTCCGCACCTCATCCATCTTTAAGACTTCTTTTCCCGGAAGTCCAAGGATGATATTCTCCGCTGCTGTGAGAACGTCTACCAGCTTGAAATGCTGATGGATCATGCCGATTCCCAAAGCAAAGGAATCTTTCGGAGAGGCGATCGTCACCTCTTTTCCATCGACATAGATCTCCCCTTCATCCGGAAAATAGATTCCAGACAGCATGTTCATCAGTGTCGTCTTTCCGCTTCCGTTCTCACCGAGAATGGAAAGAATCTCTCCTTTTTTGACGGTCAGACATACCTTGTCGTTCGCCACGACGCTGCCAAACCGCTTCGTGATGTTTTTTAATTCAATTGCGTTATCCTGTGCTGCCACGAACAGACCTCCCACGTAATTTTTTCTGGTCCTTTCCGCCCGGACCATTAGGCGAAAAATGGCGAAACTGTCGTATTCCAGCAGTTTCGCCTGTATCTCTTTTTGAGATTGGAACCGGCACCCGGGTTCTGTATTTTACAGTTCTCCGGATGCCGCTCCTCTCATACAGACAGGAATTTCCATCGACTTCCTGCCGTTTCATTCATATTACGCCTGGCTCTCGATGCCGTCGATGATGATATCGAAGGACGGAGCGGAGGCTTTCTCGGACTCGTGGAAGTAACCGTCATAGATGTAATCTTTGTACTTGTCCATGAGCTCTGCATCATCCTCGGCTTTCTTGCCGTTTACAGTCCAGGTGTCAGTAGCGAATACCTTGAGGTCGCCGCTTGCGATGGAGTCCTCAACCTCTTTGACCTTCTCTGCTGTTCCTGCTGCAACTGCGTTCTCATTTAACTCAGTGAGCTTGTCTGCGCCGTCTGCGAATCCACGGCACCAGTCAGCCGGGATCTCAGTTCCGTCAACTACGCTCTGTGCTGCGAATGTGTAGTAGATGCCCCAGTCCATGGATGCGGATGTTTTTTTTAATTATCTTTTTGATGATCCCTGAGTGTGACAAAGAAGACTTTTTCAGCAGCTGACATGTGAACTGAACAACAACTGAAAAGAGCCGGAACTTACATCCCGGCCCTTCAACTTTTTTATCTTATTCTTCGAACACTCTATTCGTCCGCACTTTTCTGCTTTTCCAATAAGCACACCGTCTCGATCCCGGTTGTTGCAGGGAACATGTCCACACAGCAGATCCGTTTTGCCGTGTATCCGCCTGCCTGGAGAACAACAAGATCTCTCGCAAGACTCGTCGGTTTGCAGGAAATGTAGACCATGTGATCAACGCCGTATTTGATAATCTTCGGCAGCGCCTTCGGATGGATCCCGTCTCTCGGTGGATCCAGGACGATGAGGTCCGGGCGCTCTTCCAGCGTATCCAGCACCTTCAGGACATCTCCGGCGATAAAGTCGCAGTTTGTAAGTCCGTTCCTCTGTGCATTGATCTTTGCAGCCTCAACTGCCTCCTCAACGATCTCCACGCCCGTCACATGTTCTGCCGCCGGGGCCAGGATCTGTGCGATCGTACCAGTACCGCTGTAAAGGTCGAATACCTTTCTTCCTTTCGTGTCACCGATATATTCGCGGGCTGTCTCGTAGAGAACTTCCGCGCCGAGGGAATTTGTCTGGAAGAAGGAAAACGGTGTGATCTTGAATTTCAGTCCAAGAAGCTCTTCCATAAAGAAGTCCTGTCCGTAAAGGATCACCGTGCGGTCACTCTGTACCACATCCGCAAGACTGTCATTCTCCGTATGGAGAATTCCGGCAAAGGTTCCTTCCAGATCAAGCGTAAGGAGTTTCTCTTTCCAGCCTTCAAGCAGCTCTTCCTCATTCACTTCACTCTTCCAGGTTCCTTCCGTCTGTGTGGAAGTTACAAGGTCCACAAGGATCTCCCCTGTTTTCACGCCGCGGCGGACCAGGAGATGTCTCAGATATCCCACATGCGCCATTTTTTTATAAAACGTTGCGCCCTGCTCCGTAAAATAGTCCAGAGTTGCCTTTAAGATCTTACAGCAGTCCGGGTGCACCAGAACACACTGATCCACCGTCACGATATCATAAAAGCTGCTCCGTTTATGCATGCCGAGTGTCATCGGACCATCCTTGAATTCATCTCCGAAGGAAAACTCCATCTTGTTCCGGTACGCTCTTGTCAGCGGACTCCCCTTGATCCCCTCAAAATTGTAACCTTCAGGAAGGACCGGATCCAGGAGTGCACGGACCTGTCTCTCCTTGATCTTTAACTGCTCTTCATACGGCACGGTCTGGTATGTACATCCGCCGCAGTCTGCGCGATGCGGACAAGCACCTTCAGCTTTTTCGTAATCTGCCGGTGTTACCACTTTAAGAAGCCGTCCCTCACATTTTCCCTTTCTCTGCTTCGAAATCGCGATCTCCACAGTCTGACCCGGAAGCGCGTTCTTTACAACCACTTTTTCCTCACCGATGTGGAGAACTCCCTTGTTTGGGAAATCCATCTTTTCCACCACTCCGGTGTAAATCTCACCTTTTTTCATCTCTTCTCCTTCTGTCTATGTAAAAAAGAATTTTCTGTTAAAAAAAGAATGTGCCTCGGCACATTCTCGCGCCGAGCGCGGTCGCTTGCGACAACCTTCATCTTCGCGCGAGTGTGCATCTTAGGCACGTAGTGCCTTTTTGTTTAACAGGAACTTCCTGTTAAACAAAAGAGGCCGGGCAAGCGTACTCCCTGCCACAACCTCTTTTCTGTCATGAGCACAAGACTTTTCGCACTGCCATCCCGGCAGTCCGCGAACTTTTAAGCCTCTGTCTCCTCGTCCTCATCTTTTTTCTCTGCTGCTTTTTCCGCTTTCTTCGGAGCTTCCTCCTCATCCTCGAAAAAGTCGTCATCGAAATCATCGTCGAAATCGTCCTCAAAGTCTTCCAGATAATCCGGAGTGAAGAAACGATAAACCGCATACGCGATCGCTGCTACTGCAGCCACTGCACCGATGATCGCAAGGATCCAGAGAATACAGGTCTTTTTCTTATCTTCTTCTTCTTTTTTATGAAGCAGTTCGTTCAGTTTGGACGCGTTCATAAGTTCTTCCATTTTGCTGAGTGCGTCTTTACTCATCATATCGAATTTGTTCATTCTCGCACATCCTTTCTGTTTTTGCAGCTGTTTCGCTCTCCCGGAGCTTTCACGGCTGCCGCTCTCCTGGTCGAACATTTCCATTCAAAGCGATATTTGTTAATAGTATACCATGCTTTTTAGATTTTTACTATCCTAAATTTTATTGTTTCGACAGACTGAACAGTTCAGCTCGCGCTAACTCAAATTTTTTTCAGCTTCGCAAACGACGCAAACATCTTTCTCGTTCCGACTGTCTCCCGGTCAAATTCGACCGTCACCTCGAAGTCTTTTCCGCCGTCCGTGATCGCTTTTACGGTTCCATCTCCGAACCGCATATGATGAACCCGGTCGCCTTCGGAATAGTCAAGATTCTTTGGTTTTTCCACCGTAAACGCCTTTCCAAAGGCCGGCGTTGATGACGGGGTTCCCGATGTCTTTGACGCATACGGACTCTTGTATGCATCTGACTTCTGCCCGAACAGGCTCACACCGGACGGGCGGTCCTTAAATCTTCCGGAATGTCCGCCTTCCGCCTTTCCCGACGCATCAGCGCTCTTCGCCCACGGAAGTCCCGCTTCCTCTGCCAGGTCCTTATATGCGTCCCCGGTCTTCCTCCACCCGCTCTTTGAATCATCCTGATCCGGCCGCTCCAGGCAGACATCCGGGATCTCATTGATAAACCGGCTCGTTCTCGCATACTGCATTTCGCCCTTCACCATCCGGCTCTTTGCCGCCGTCAGGGTCAGCCGCTTCTCCGCTCTCGTGATACCGACATAGCAGAGACGGCGCTCTTCCTCTAACGCCTCCGGTCCCTCCATGAGCGACATCATGCTCGGGAAAAGTCCGTCTTCCATTCCGACAAGGTATACATACGGAAACTCCAGGCCTTTCGCAGAATGAAGCGTCATAAGGATGATCCGGTCCTCCGACTCATCCATACTGTCGATATCCGCAACCAGGGCAACCTCTTCCAGGAACTCGGAGAGACTCGGCTCATCCGCGCTCTCCCAGTAGGAGACCGCCTTATTGATCAGTTCCTCGATATTTTCCAGTCTGGACTCGGCTTCCACCTCGCCCTCTTCCTTCAGCTCTTCCCGGTATCCGGTCTTTTCAAGGACCGCCTCGATCACATCTTTGATCGTTTTCTCTTCCCGCAGCATCTTTCGGAATTCACCGATCTGATCCGTAAACACGCCGATCTTTAACGCCGCTTTTCCGATCCCCGGAACCGCCTGAACCCGCTCCAGCGCCTCGTAGAAGCTCATGTCGTTCTCCATCGCGAACATGTTCACGCGGGCAACACTCATCGCACCAATTCCGCGTTTCGGAACATTGATGATCCTCTGGACAGCCAGATCATCCCGGCCGTTTGCGATCGTCTTTAAGTAGCAGAGGATGTCCTTGATCTCTTTTCTTTGATAGAAATTCACGCCGCCCACAAGACGGTACGGCAGGTTATATGCGATACATTTCTCCTCGAACAGACGGGACTGGGCATTTGTACGGTAGAGGATCGCGTAGTCCTTCCACGGACCGCCTTTTTTTACAATATCCCGTACCACCCATTCTGCCTCATCAAAGGAGGAACCAAACTCCCGGAATACCGGTCGCTCGCCCACCTCATTCTCCGTCCAGAGCGTCTTATCTTTACGTCCGGCGTTGTTCTTGATCACCTCGTTCGCGGAATCCAGGATCATCTTCGTGGAACGGTAATTCTGCTCCAGCTTGATCACCTTTGCGCCCGGGAATGTCTCCTCAAAACTCAGGATATTTTTGATATTGGCGCCGCGGAACCGGTAGATCGACTGGTCATCATCTCCCACGACACAGATGTTGCGGTATTTCGCCGCAAGCAGGCTGACCAGCTTAAACTGCACCGTATTTGTATCCTGGTACTCGTCCACCATGATATAGCGGAAGCGGTCCTGATAATACTCCAGGACCTCCTGCTTTGCCTGGAAAAGCTCGACCGTCTTTACGAGGAGATCATCGAAATCCAGGGCATTATTCTTTTTCAGGCGTTTCTGATACTCCATATAGAGTTCCCCGATCCGCTGGAGTCTCGAATCACCGTCGGCCTTTGCGCTTAGCAAAAACTCTTCCGGTGAGATCATCTCATTCTTTGCGGAGGAGATCACACCGAGAACTCCCCGCTCCTTTAGAACCTTCTGGTTCACTTCCAGATCCTTGAAGATCTGCTTCATGAGTGTCTTTGTGTCATCGGAATCGTAGATCGAGAAATCTGTCGTATATCCGAGATTTTCGATAAATCTTCTTAAGATCCGCACACAGAGGGAGTGGAACGTGCTGACCCATACGCTGTCCGCACCGAAATCCACGAGTTGGTTGACGCGTTCCCGCATCTCGCCCGCCGCCTTGTTCGTGAAGGTGATCGCGAGGATATTCCACGGTTTTACTCCTTTTTCTTCTATTAAATAAGCAACCCGGTGCGTCAGGGCTCTCGTCTTTCCGGATCCGGCTCCCGCCAGCACTAAGAGCGGACCTTCCGTGGTAAAGACAGCTTCCCTCTGCATCGGATTTAATGTATCATAATTGTTCATCCTGTTCCCCTTTCATGTTCCCGGATCCGGTCAGATCCGGACGTAATCTTTCCTTCCCGACCTCTCCCGCAACCGGAAGCATATATATGAATATTTTACCACAGGAACACTCGTTCGTGCAATCCCCTATTCCAAAACCTGAAGCAAAAATCCGGGAACCGCGTTTTGCATGCCTTCATGCAGCCGAGTTCCCGGACTTTCCTTTTTTCCCTGCAGACACAGTTTTCGGTCACTGCAGGGGATTTATGATCTTCTCTTCCAGAAAATATTTTTTAAAACTCCAGATAAGCACCTTTCATCGGGCTTGCCGCATGCTCGCTGAACATGCGGAGCACACCGCTCTTGTAGCGGAGCTCTCTCGGTTTCCAGTTTTTCTTTCTCTCAGCAAGGACTGCATCGATCTCCTCCGGAGTCTTTCTCTCGCCCTTGATGCCGATGATGTTTAACTTTCTCTCCATAACATCGATCTCGATCAGATCGCCTTCCTCAACGAGGGCGATCGGGCCGCCGTCTGCCGCCTCCGGACTGCAGTGTCCGATGACCGGACCTGTGGACGCACCGGAGAATCTTCCGTCTGTGATGAGGGCGATGGAACGTCCGAGTTCCTTATCGCTGCTGATCGCCTCGGATGTGTAGAACATCTCCGGCATGCCGCTTCCCTTCGGGCCCTCATAGCGGATGAAGACTGCATCGCCTTTCTGTACTTTATGTTTCAGGACTGCATCGAGGCACTCTTCCTCGCTGTCGAACGGTCTCGCTTTGAGGACTGCTTTGAACATTTCCTTCGGGCATGCAGTGTGTTTGATGACAGCGCCTTCCGGAGCAAGGTTTCCGCGGAGAACCGCGATACTTCCATCTGTTCCGATCGCTTTGTCAGCCGGACGGATGATGTCCTGACGTGTCACGGATGTTCCGTAGCGCTCGTTGAACTTCTGAAGCCACTTCTCACAGCGCTCATAAAATCCGTTCTCTCTTAATTCCTTTAAGTTCTCACCGAGTGTCTTTCCGGTCACGGTCATGACATCCAGGTGAAGCTGATCCTTGATCTCCTCCATGATCGCCGGAACACCGCCCGCATAGTAGAAGCACTCTGCCGGCCACTTTCCTGCCGGGCGGATATCGAGGAGATATTTCGCACCGCGGTGGAGTCTGTCGAAGGTGTCGCCTGTGATCTCAATCCCGAGTTCATGGGCGATCGCCGGAAGATGGAGCAGGCAGTTCGTACTTCCGGAGATTGCCGCATGTACCAGGATCGCGTTCTCAAAGCTTTCCATGGTCACGATATCGCTCGGACGCATATTGTCCATCTTTGCGAGCTTTACGGCCTGTTTTCCAGCCTCTCTCGCATAGTTTAAGAGATCCGGGCTTGTCGCCGGCATCAGGGCACTTCCCGGAAGTGCAAGACCGAGAGTCTCTGCCATGATCTGCATTGTGGATGCAGTTCCGATGAAGGAACATGCACCGCAACTCGGACATGCATTGTGTTTTGCCCAGTTTAAACGGTTCTCATCGATCTCTCCGCGCTCGAACTGTGCGCTGTACATGCCAAGCTGCTCAAGTGTCAGCATCTCCGGACCTGCGTTCATGGTTCCGCCCGGAACAACGACTGCCGGGATATTCACGCGGAATAATCCCATCAGGTTTGCCGGCATTCCCTTATCGCAGCTTGCGAGATAAACGCCCGCATCAAACGGAGTCGCGTTCGCGTGGATCTCGATCATGTTTGCGATCATCTCACGGCTTGCAAGGCTGTAGTTGATGCCGTCTGTTCCCTGGCTCTCGCCGTCACAGATATCGGTGCAGAAATACTTTGCGCCGCGGCCGCCTGCCTCTGCGATCCCTTTCTTTACTTCATCTACTAAAATATGGAGATGTCCGCTTCCCGGATGGCTGTCGCCCGCGGTGCTCTCGATGATGACCTGCGGCATTGCAAGCTCTTCCGGTTTCCAGCCGGTACCGATCCTTAACGGATCAAGCTCCGGTGCAAGTTTTCTCATTTCCTGGCTTTTCAGACATTTCATGATAGTTCCTTCTTTCTTTGTGTGGTGGGTATTATTGTGTATCTCATCCGGGCTGTCAACGTAAAATCTTACGCGAAGAATGAGATGATCAGCGCTACGATAAATCCTGTTCCGCCGACTAATGTCTCCATGATGGTCCATGTCTTTAAAGTCGTCTTCTCATCGATTCCGACAAGGGATCTTACCAGCCAGAAACCGGAGTCATTAAAGTGGGAGCAGACAGTCGCACCGCCTGCTACCGCTGCTACGGTACATGCGAGGTATAACGGGGAAAGCTCGCTGATTCCCGGAAGTGCTGCAACGATACCGGCCGCCATGGTCATCGCAACGGTTGCAGAACCAACGCTGATGCGGACAAGGACCGCAATGATGAATGCCAGTACAACGATCGGGAGATTCATGGACGCAACTGCGTTTCCGATCACATCTCCGAGTCCGGAATACTGAAGTACATATCTGAGCACGCCGCCGCACGCTGTCACAAGAAGGATCAGACCGGTCGGCTCCAGGGACTTTGTCATGACCTTCTCAAGCTCTTTCATCGTGTATCCATGTCTTAATCCAAGACCGAACATAGCGGCAAGTGTCGCGATCAGAAGCGCTACAAACGGCTCACCGAGGAACTCGAAGATCGGAGCAACACCTGCAAGAGCCGGTACAACACCGCAGATGGAGTCCAGGATGATCAGCACTAACGGGATCAGGATAATTCCGACGATCAGTCCGAAGCTCGGAAGTTTGGATTCGTCGATCTCTTCCTGGTTCGCTACGCTCTCCGGAACCGGAACAAAATATTTCTTTCCGCAGATGGATCCCCATACCGGACCGGCAACAATCATCGCGAAGATTCCGCAGAAGATTCCGACTAAGATGACCCAGCCGAGGTCTACATTCAGCATTGTCGCTACAAGGACCGGACCCGGTGTCGGCGGAATGAACGCATGTCCGACCGCAAGTCCTGCGAGAAGCGGAATAACATAATGAAGGGAGGAACGCTTTGTCTTCTTCGCGAGTGAGAACGCAAGCGGGATCAGAATGATCAGTCCTGCATCGAAGAATACCGGCATCGCGATCACGAGACCTGTGATACCGAGCGCCCAGGCGGCCTTCTCATCACCGAACTTCTTTACCATCGTGACAGCGATGGTCTGCGCGCCGCCCGATACCTCTAAGATCGCACCGAACATGGATCCCAGACCTACAAGCAGGGCAATTCCTTTTAACGTGTTTCCAATTCCATCATTTACTGCCGAAATAATGTCCTGTGTCGGCATTCCCGCGAGAAGTCCGATACAGATCGCACCGATCAGGATCGCGATCATCGCCTGAACATTAAACTTGATGATCAGGACAAGCAGGATCACCAGACCGATCAGGGCTGCCAGGACAAGGCGGGTCGGGTTGAGTACAACTCCTTCAGACATAGTGGATTTACCTCCCAATATATTTGTGTTTTTTGACGCGCGGCATCCGCATGATACCCCAGGACGGGACCGCGCTTGTGATGCATACCGTGAAAACTAGATGAGTACTGGAGCTTTCCGGCATTTTCATCAGACATATCCGGAAATTCCGGCGCTTATTTTTTGTATTTGTCTGATGTCTTATGTCCATGTGCATAATCTAACATTTTTCTGTACTTTTTGCAATATATGTCTGATGTATTTTGGTTTTTCTCTTTTTCGCACAAAAAAAGCAGGGAAAAATTGTGCATTATTTTCCCCTGCAATCCTGCTTTTTATTCCATTATCACCATGATCCGGTCATTTCCCTGACGGAATTTTCAGTTCTGAAAATTCCTACCCGTGAAAAGTCACGCCTCGTCTCCCATCTGCTCGTAGGCCGTCCGCCGTCTTAAAAGCTCCTGCCGGTTATACGTCAGGTGCATCACCATCGCGCATCGCGCCCCCGTGGAATCGTGGGAAGCGATCGCCTCCGTGATCGCGCGGTGAGTCACGATCGTCTCCGTCCGCAGCGCACGTCTTGTCAGGTTCACGAACGTATTGATCCCCGAATTGATGATCGGGATCAGGGATTCCATGACCTGGTTTTTGCTGCAGCGGGCGATCCAGGTATGGAACTCGATGTCCTTCGGCATATGGTCCTTGTCCGCGAGATAGAGTTCCTCCGTCTCCTTACACAGCCGTTTTAGAGTCTCGATATCCTCATCCGTCGCATAGACAGCCGCCTTCGCCGCGATCTCCGGCTCCAGGATCAGACGGACATCGAAGAGATCAAGCGCCAGCTTAAATTTATCGTGAAGTTTTGCGGTAAGTCCCAGCGGATCATCCTCGACCGGTGTCAGGCTTTGCACATAAGTTCCGGCGCCTCTTCTCACCTGAAGGACCCCTTTTGTCACCAGGCCCTTCACCGCCTCACGGATCGTACTTCGCCCCACCTCGAACATTCCCGCAAGTTCAAACTCGTTTGGCAGACGGTCCCCCACCGCCAGCGGTTTCTTTTCTATATACTCCAGGATCCGGTCTTCGATCTGGCTTCCCAGGAGTTTCCGGTCTTCTTTTTTCTTTGTTTCCATATATTTTCCCCACATTTATTTCAAGTTGTCTGATGTCTTTATTATACGGGAGTTAAGAAAAACTGGCAAGGTAAAAATCATAAAAAGAATGTGCTTCGGCACATTCGGCGTCTCGCGCGGTCGCTTGCGACAATCTTCATCTTCGCGCGAGTGCGCATCTTAGGCACGCAGTGCCTTTTTATTTAACAGGAAGTTCCATCGGAATTTCCCGCTAAATAAAAAAGATCCCGTATACAGCCGGTACGATCACCGGGATCTGTATACAGGATCCTGATCTTATCAAAGTTATTCCACTCTTACAGCTCATCTTTCACATATCCGGCCACATTGTAAGCATGGTCAGAGATACGTTCCAGGTTGCTTAAGATATCCAGGAATACAACGCCTGCGGACGGGTTGCACTCGTTCTTGGAGAGACGTTCGATATGCTTGTCGCGCATCTCTTCTTCCAGAGTATCCACGCGGTCCTCGAGCTTGCTGACCTGTCGGATATCTTCCATATTGCCATCATTTCTGGCTGCGACTGCATGATCCACCGCACCGATGGCCGCTGCGGAGATTTCTTTAAGGTCCTCGATACCCGTCTCAGAAAAAGCAAGCTGATGTTCCTTCAGGTACTGAGCTGCCTCTGCGAGGTTTTCCGCATGGTCGCCAACGCGCTCTAAGTCGCTGATGCTGTAAAACAGATTGCTGACCTGCACCTTCTGCTTCTCGTTTAAAGAGAGATTGTTGACCTTTATGAGATATTCGGTCAGCTTCTTATTTAAAATATCGATCTCTGTCTCATTCTTAAAGACCTCATCCAGATGTTCATACTTTCCCTCGACAAGAACACTCGTTGCAAGTTTTAAATTTGCAAGCGCCATCTTACCCATATGAACAACTTCCATCACGCCGACTTCCAGTGCAAATGTCGGAGACTTGAAGATACGTTCGTCGAGAACCGGAAGCTCGTCTTCCTTTTTCTCCTCTTTCTTCTCGTCCTCCTCTGTCTCACGCACGATCAGACCGGAGAACGCAACGAGCTGTTTTGCAAACGGGAACAGCAGCAGGGTGTTCGTCAGGTTGAAAAACGTGTGGAAGATCGAGATCTGCAGCGCATTGATACTTCCCTGAGCAATATCCGGGCGCATCATGGAGATCACATACATTCCGATCCCGAAGACGATCGCACCGAAACTGTTGAACGTCAGGTGGATCACCGAAGCGCGCTTCGCATTCCTGCTCGCACCGGCACTCGATAAGATCGCAGTCAGACAGGAACCGATATTCTGTCCGAGTGTGATATAGATCGCAGCGTTCGTTGTCACGACTCCGCTTGCCGCCAGCGTCTGAAGAATTCCGACAGAGGCGGTGGAGCTCTGGATGATCGCAGTTACAAGCGCTCCGACCATGATTCCCAGGATCGGATTTCTTCCGAGAACCGCAAATGCCTTCGCAAAGATCGGAGCATCCGTGTATGGAGCAACGGAACTTGACATAAACGTCAATCCCACAAACAGGAGTCCGACACCGATACAGACCTCACCGACCAGACTTTCTTTCTTCTTCTTTGAAAACATCAAACAGAAAGAACCGATTGCAACAACAAGCGGTGCAAAGAAGGACGGCTGCAGCACCTTCATCGCATCACCGAGAGAGTTTAAGGAAACCATCCATGCGGTGATCGTCGTACCGATGTTTGCGCCCATGATGACGCCGACCGCCTGGGTCAGGTTCAGGATCCCCGCATTTACAAAGCCGACGACCATGACAGTTGTCGCTCCGCTGCTGTGCAGGATCGCGGTGATCAGGGCGCCAAGTCCGACCGCAAGGAGCCGGTTGTCCGTCACCATTCGCAGGAACTTGTTCAGCTTACTTCCGGCCGATTTCTGCATGCCGTCGCCCATAATGCTCATGCCGTACAGGAACATACCGAGACCGCCCAGGAAACTGAAGATACTTTCCAGATATCCGATATTCATAATGTCTTCTCCATTCTCTTTTGTCGCCGCCCGGAGTTTCGCGAGCAGCGGGCAAAATGCCGCCGTTTTCGACTTCTTCCGACGGATTTTCTCCCTGTGCTCCATCATATCATAGAGCACAGTATTTTTTCAATTCTAAATATAATATTTGTAAATTTTAGGTAAAGAATTCAAAATGGATTTCGGATTTTTAGTGATTGTACCATTATTTTTTCAGGATTCTGATCGCATTTTTTACATCTTTGTGAAATGTTTCCCATTCTTCCGGATGGTCCACAAAATACTTCGGACAGATCTTGCCCGTCACATCATAATGACGGATGATATCGTCCGGCTTCAGATCAAACTCAACACAGAGGTACGCGCACAGATTCACCAGCGTCTGATATGTACTGTCATAAAATTTCCCGGTCTCGTCCGGATGACAGCACTCGATGGAGATCGTGTCGCTGTTCCTGTTGTTGGAGGCGTAGGCGACCTCATCGAGCGGAATACACTGTACCACTTCTCCCTCAAGTCCGATCACAAAATGGCTGCTGGCTGATGTCGTCTTCGAACCCGTCTGATCTTTCAGACCTTCAAAATAGTTCCGGTTCTCCAGCGCGGTGCTGCAGGGATTCGCAACGTAATGGACCACAATCCCGTTTACTTTCTCCAGAGGAGTCTGCGGTCTGGAATACTTATTCGGAGTCAGAAGATCCACTTTTACATACTCCGGCACCTTTACATCTGCCGGGTTCACCTGTTTTCTCCCGGTAAGTTTCTTCGTCACGAGCACCGCTGTCGTGATCACGGCGATCACGACCACGGCCGCCAGACCCCCTAAGATCATACGGCGGATCCGCTCCTGTTTTCTTCGTCTTCTCCGGTTCTGTTCCCGCCGGAGTCTGCGCTCCTCGATCTCATCTCTGTTTGTCATCATGTTTTTTGCGGCTGTCACCGGTCGGTACTCTCATGCCCGCATGATCTGGCATTGTCCGGCCGGACAGTTTTTCCTTTCTTCTATTCTTCTAATGCCGGGCAGACTTTTTCTCCTGCCGATCGGTCTGCATCGGATTTCTGACCTTTTGACCCTGATATCATACTATAACTGAAAACAGTTCTTCTCAAACCGGATCAGCCCGTCCTTTTTCATCCTGGAAAGTTCCGCAGACAAGGCACTTCGGTCCACCGCAAGGTAATCGGCGAGCTGCTGACGGTTGTAGGGGATCGTAAACGTCTGCTTTTTCTGTCTCTCCGATTCGAAGGAGAGATACGCCATCACCTTTTCCCGGATGGACCGCTGTCCCATGTGATCGATCTTTCTCGTCAGCATGAGATTTTTCTTCGCCATAATATATAGAAGATTGTGGATCAGGCGATTGTGGTGGGAACAGGCCGGCGTGCAGACATTCAAGATCTTCCCGATATTCAGGAACAGGATCCGGCTTTTCTCCGCCGCCTCCACGTTCACCATCAGAGCTTCCCCCGGCATGCAGGCATAGGCCTCACCGAAGAGTTCCCCGCTCCCCGCATGTCCAAGGACCTGACGGTTTCCCCAGAAATCGTCTCTGGAGATCTCGACACTGCCCGAGAGCACAAAGCCCATCGAATGGATCTCGGTCCCTGCGAGAAAGACAGCGTCGCCTTTTTCATATTTTTTTTCTACTGCGGAGAGACACTTTAAGATGCTCTCCTTTTCTTCGGGCTGGATTCCTGCAAAGAGCGGGGAATCCGGGATTGTTTCGTTTTCGAACATGTGGCTCCTTTTCTATGTATGCAGATCTTCTTGTGCGGTCTTCTTGTTTTCATTTCATGAAAACAAGAAGCTTCGGGCGTCCGCCCTATGGAGATTTATGGCGAAAAAATTTCTTATGCAAGTGAACTTGCAACAGCTATCTCTTTTTGAAGTGCGGTCTTCTTGTTTTCATTTTATGAAAACAAGAAGCTTCGGGCGTCCGCCCTATGGAGATTACTGACGAAAAATTTTCTTATGCAAATAAATTTGCAACAGCTATCTCTTTTTGAAGTGCGGTCTTCTTGTTTTCATTTCATGAAAACAAGAAGCTTCGGGCGTCCGCCCTATGGAGATTTATGGCGAAAAAATTTCTTATGCAAGTGAACTTGCAACAAAATTTTTCCGTCATAAATCTCCGCACTTCAAACGTTTTCGTTGGAAATACAACATACATTTTTATGTTATTGTAGTATACTTACCCCACGAAAGTCAATCCATGACACAAAGTTACCACAAATCGATACCACGAATAATAACCAGAAATGCGGCTGAATGTTTGTCCGCATTCCGGCATGATACGAAAATCTGAAAGGGGAAACCATTATGAAAAGAACCATCGTAAAAATTGATGAAGAGAAATGCAACGGCTGCGGCGCATGTGCGGCTGCCTGCCAGGAAGGTGCGATCGCAATGATCGACGGAAAAGCAAAGCTGATCCGCGACGATTACTGCGATGGACTTGGAAACTGTCTTCCGGCCTGTCCGGCGGATGCGATCAGCTTTGAGGAACGTGAGGCTGCCGCTTACGACCATGAGGCTGTCTTAGCACATATGGCCGCGAGAAAGGCTGCTTCCCTGGCGCCTTCTGACACCCCTGTCCCAAAGCCGGAATTTACCGGTTGTCCGGGTTCCATGAGCCGCACGATCTCCCACGCTGCAGCATCCGCATCCCACAGCGCAGCGATCCCGGGGCACTCCACACCGGTCTCCATGGAGAGCAGACTCTCCCAGTGGCCGGTCCAGATTAAGCTTGCCCCGGTCCGCGCCCCGTATTTTGACGGTGCGAAGCTCCTCGTTGCCGCAGACTGCACTGCCTACGCATACGGAAATTTCCACAACGATTTCATCGACGGTCATGTAACACTCATCGGATGTCCGAAACTTGATTCCGTGGACTACTCAGAAAAGCTCACCGAGATCATCAAAAACAACGAGATCCAGAGTGTGACCGTTGTCCGCATGGAAGTTCCGTGCTGCGGCGGGATCGAAGCTGCTGTAAAGAATGCCCTGATGGCGAGCGGAAAGTTCATTCCGTGGCAGGTCTACACGATCGGGACGGATGGACGGATCCTGAAGTAACTGGATTTTGCCGATGTTTCACATCCCAAATCGGAAAAATCGGCTGCCGCAACTGTATCGTACAGAATTTTCAGTCCAGAAAATTCCTACTCGTGTACAGTAACATTACAATCATTATAAAGGAAACATCTTATGTCAATATCAACTTCACAGACTCCGTCCGGCCGTACCCCGGAACAGGATGCAGTCATCTGCGCCCTCATCGGTCTTGCCCGCGCCGCAGAAGCAAAGGAGATCCCGGCAGGAACTGCCCCGGTCCTCTTCGCCTCCCTGGCCGCTGCAATGCCAGAAAACACACTCTCCGCTTCCGCTGCGAACGATCTCATCTCGCAGATCCACGAGCAGAAAGCTATCATCGCCCCGGACTGTACCGCCTGCCCTTCCCCCTGCGGACGGACCGCAGACTTTCTCCCGGAGGACTTAAACAGGACCGATGACGGTCTCTTTGAGGAGCGGAACAGGCTCCTCAAAAAGCTCAGCGAGCAGGCCAGAACGGAATGGACGCGGATCCTTACCGATCAGGAAGATCCGGAAATCACAAGACTCTTTATGGACTGCGTGTTCATGGCAGGATACGCGTACGAAAAGGAACTGTTTGCGCCGTACTTTGAAAAACTGGAGAGTTACAGTACACGGGCACTCCATTCCCGCGCACTGTAGCGGGATTTTGCCGCAGTAACGCTGGAGAATCTTATTTTTTAGTATTTCCTGTCCAATGCATCGATAATCTTGCATTTTTGCTCTATGCGTCCTATAATCTTTTTATGAAGCTGTCAGTTCCGGGAAGGAGTGCGGCATAACAGCTGTATCGGATGAAGCTCTGTACTTTTTCAGGGGATCTGTCTTTCCTGCCCCATGATCCTCTCCCATCCTGCTGTGCAAAAGTCATTCAGCTCCTTCACATAGTGCAGGGCCTCTTCCTTCGGAACATCGTGGATCATGATCTCAAAGTAAGCATTCATCATCCCGGTCACAAGGATATGTTCCAACCTTTTATCGATCACAGGGACTTTGCGGCCAAGTTTTTTTAATACCTCGCAGTATTTTCTGGTGGAGTCTACCTCTAGTTCGATCATTTCATCCACCATATACTCATATCTCGTCCCGCGTGAGCACTCTAAAAGTTTCTGTAAAAAGAATGTACTTCGGCACATTCTCGCACCGAGCGCAGTCGCTTGCGCCCACCTTCATCTTCGCGCGAGTGCACATCTTAGGCACGCAGTGCCTTTTTGTTTAACAGAAATTTCCTGTTAAACGAAAAAAAGCAGGGAGTGACTTGTCCACTCCCTGCGCATCATGCATATTTTATTCACCGCTCATCCCAGGCGATATCCACCTGCCTGTCCCTGGCTGCTTTTTCTCAGATAAACCACTCCGCCTCCGCGCGTCTCGTATAATTCTGTTTCAACATCTCCACATGGGATAAGAATGCTGCATCATCAAAATATTTTGCTCCGGTCGGACATGCCTTGATGCAGGCCTGGCACTTGATGCAGATTCCGGTACAGGTATCCGGCGCGTCCTTCGGGATCGATCCCATCGGACAGACAGTCGCGCAGATTCCGCATTTCGTGCACTTCTCCGGGTCCGTCTTCGGTTTTGCCTTTAAGAATACCGCCGGTTTTCCATCAGTTCCAAGTGGTGTGTAATATGCCCCGACCGGATCATCTCCGCGGACCGCGATCTTTTCCGGGATCTCAGTCAATCCAGAAACCTTTTCTGCCACCTTCTCACCAAACTCTGCGATCTTCACAAGATCATCCGCATCCGGACGTCCCGTTGCAAGCTTGCTGCTGAAAACATGTTCCGTCGGAATTCCTGCTCCCGCAACTGTATGGAAGCCGTGTGCCTCAAGCTCATTCCGGAGCTCGATCAGACCATTGTCAAAATTTCTGTTTCCGAACACAGAAACCGCTACCGCAAGCGCCCCGTTTCCCTCAAACGCAGTCTGCACATACGGGAGCATCTTGTTCGGAATACGGCCCGCATAGACCGGAGTGCTGAAGAATGCAAGGTCTTCCTTATCAAAACTTACAACACCTTCCCTATTTTCCGGAAGTGTAAAGTCAACCGTTCCCATCGGCACACCCAGGCATTCTGCCGCCCGCTTCGCCATCGTTGTGACTACCTTTTTCGCGTTTCCTGTCGGGCTGAAATAAACCGCCCATACTTTTGTGATCTTCATATTCCCTGTTCCTCCAATCCATAAGTTGTATGGTCAAATGTATCTCTGACCGGAATTTATATGTTTGTTATTTTTGTTAAGCTTATTAACTTCTTTTTGTATCTTAATCCATATGGCATGATTTGTCAATCCCAATGAAGCCACGTTCTTCTGGCTGTCCATATGTTCAACGGGATTTTGCCGATGCTTCGCATTCCGAATCGGCAAAATCCGCGACCACAACGGTATCGTACGGAATTTTCAGTTCTGAAAATTCCTATCCGCGAAAAATAACGAGAGCAACAGATGTCGTAAAACTTCATATAGAATTTTGCATTCTTTTTTGATATAGTAATGATAGCATAGATTGATGTAATGTGCAAATTAAGATGAAGGACGGACACACAATATGACCGAAAAACCGAACCGGACTGCCGAGATGGCAGATATCCTCCACCAGGCCTCCATGCTCTACATGGCCTCCAATCTCCCGATCGACTATGGGACCGGGACAAAATACACCTCCGTGGAAGTCCATATGTTAAAATATATCATCGATCATCCAGGAAAAACAGTCACCGAGCTCTCCCGCGAATGGGACCGCACCAAGCCGGCGATCTCCCAGATGTTAAAACGCATGGAACAGAAAGGTCTGATCTCCTGGACGACCGAACCCGGTAATAACAAAAAGCAGCTCTACCATGCCACCGAACAGGGGATCCAGCTTCACAGCGCCCACACCGAATACGATATGAACGTCTTTGGACAGACGCTCGACTATCTCCGCGAAACCTGTTCCGATGAGGAGATCGAGACATGTTTTCATGTACTGAAGGAGTATACGAAGGCGCGGAGACGGAAGCATTATCAGGCGAAGTAAATTTGCATTCCTGTTCTGGTAAAGCGAAAATCTGTGTCACTGTTGTCAAAGAATATTCGCAGTCAGCCTTCAGTATTTGCTTATTCCTTTACGCAGCAGAAGCAAAGGATGTCCCTGACTCAGTTAAAGATCAAAAGTCTTATCTGTTTGGATCATGACATGCTCCGGCATTTGTTATAAAAAAGAAAAGTCCTCCGGATCTTACTTCCGTAGGACTTTTCTTTTTTCATTCAGCAGGCTTTTCGACCCGCATCTGAGTATTTTCTTTACAGCTCTGCTGCCTCTTCCAGTACATTTTCTTCTGCTGCATCCTCTGTGTTCGGCTCAGACTCTGCTGCAGTTTCTGTTTCGTTTTCTGTTTCCGCCGTTTCTGCATCTCCGGAGTTTTCGACATCTTCTGCGTCTTCGGTGCTTTCTTTGCTGTCTTCCTCCTTAGTCTCATCACCGGAAACTTTCTTTTCGGAAAGCTCAGAGCCTTTTCTGGAAATCTCTTCCGAAACAGCCGGCTTCTCTTCCTCAATAGGTTCTGTATTGATGATCATTTCTGGAAGTTCGATTGCCATAGTAGATGCTTTCTCGATGACCTGCTTGCCATTTTTATCCAGTACTACTTCCAGATCTACATATCCTTCTGCGCTGATTACAACAACATTCTCATTTTCTGTAAATCCAGCTTTATCAAGGGAAATCTTTCCGTCTGTCGTGGACAAAGAGTATGTATTATCTCTATAATATCCTTTTTCGTATGCTTCTCCGTTTACCGTGACACCTGTGATTGCATTCATCCAATCATCATTTCCCATTCCCACTGTAATCGTATAGCTGCCAAAGAAATAGTCTGTGTCACCCACAAGTGGAGCAGGCTTTTCCTCTGACTCCTCCGGTGCTTTCTCTACGAGATTTCCCTTCTGATCGAGAATTACTTCCAGATCTTTATATCCTTCCGCACTGATTACAACAACATTCTCGTTTTCTGTGAATCCGGCTTTATCAAGAGAAATCTTTCCATCTGTCGTTGACAACGAGTATGTATTATCCCTATAATATCCTTTTTCGTATGTTTCTCCATTTACTGTGACACCTGTGATTGCATTCATCCAATCATCATTTCCCATTCCCACTGCAATCGTGTAACTGCCAAAGAAATAATCTGTGTCACTTACTGTCGGAGTCTCTTTTAACCGACCATCATCGTCTCCTTTTTCTTCCTCTTTCTTTGTGATCTCAAACTCAACCGTCTCCACGCCATAATACTGCGCCGAGATCTCCACACTGTACTCGCCAGCCTCTTTAAAGAGATCTTTTCCGAGTACCAGACTTGCTCCACCGATCGTATATCCGATCTTTTCGGAAATGCTCTCCTGTCCATTCGGAAGAAGTCTCTTTTTCGTTCCGTACGGTCCTGTAAGTACAACGCTCTGGAGATTCTTCCAGATATCACCGGTCTTATCCGCCGTGTTGGTAATCGTCACTTCTGCTCCGGTTTCGAAATCACCGCCTGCTTCCAGTGCTACCTCTTTGAGATCCTTTGCAATCGCAATATTGAATACTTTATCCTCATAGCCGTCAACTTTGATGGTCACTTTATTGTCTTTATCGACTGCAAAGAGTGAGCTGTCAAGAACAAGAATATTGTCTTTCAGTCTGTAAAGCTTCTGATCAACCGCCTGATAGGAATTGCCGTTCAGGTAGATTTTTCCGTTTTCAACAATCTTCTGTAAGTACGCGGTGTCATCCGACATGATCCGGACATCCTGTCCTTCCGAAATTTCATTGACCTGATCGCCATTCTCATCGACCAGAACAAGCTTTGGTGCAGTCTTTCCAAGATAGGATCCGCTCATCATCGTCCCACCGAGGCGATTATCTTCAAGCACATATTTTACTGCATACGGGCGATTCAGGGTTTCTACTGCGCTCTCATCTGCAATATAGTCTGCAAAGCTTAAATATTCCCCGTTCTCATTTTTCGCTTTCTCAACTGCATGACGGTATTCTGCAAAGGAATAGAATGTTGTCCCATCTTCCCCGATCACCGCATCCCAACCGCTCATATCGTAATTCCAACGATCCGCGATTGCCTGGGCAGATTCATTTTTCACTCCGATATTCTGAAGGAGAAGTGCGTTCGTGAGCAGATCCGCATCAAACATCAGGTCTGCGGACATCGTCGTGCTTCCGCCTTCTGCTGCATTTCCGCTTCCACTTGTGCTTCCGCCGCTGATGGATGCGCTGGACATCGCATCAATTCCATAGATATCTTCTGTAACTACACTGTTCTGCGCAGCTGCACCTGTGCTCACGGTAAATGTGTAGCTCATATCCTTAAATCCGGTAGAATGTACAGTGATCGTATATTTTCCTGCTTCCGGAATATTGTTGCGTCCGTTTTCTGCATTCTCATCATTGTAAAGGACAAACGTGTTTCCGATCAGATACCAGTCACGGATCTTCTCCAATTCGGTCGTATTTCCATGCGGATCTGTAAGTTCCACCTTGCTGACCGGAATCTCGATTCCATAAGTCATGTTCTTCACTTCAAAGTGAATATTCTTTCCGCTTGTAATCGCTCCAGCCTCTTTTAAGACCATGCTCGGAGCCGTTCCGTTTACAACCTCGATCGGGATCAGTGTATTCTTTCCGCCGGAGGTGATGCGCAGGTAATAAGAACCGTTCGAGTAGAAATTCGACTGGCCCAGCGGTACAATGATCTGTCCAACCGTATTTCCGTAATGCTCTCCCAGCTTCTTCTCATATCGGAGATCACCGTTGATCGTATTGTTGTAACCATTTCCAGATACCAGTGCTACTTTTGTGATCTCATCAAACCACTGTTTGTCCACCTCTTCCGTATAGTTAAACATTACGACAGCCTGTCCGCCGACGCCATACAGATTACTCTTGTCCTCTGTCAGCTCTGCTGCCGGTGCATAGTAACGGATCCCGCTCTTTTCCTCTCCAAGATCAAAGGTCGTTGTCTCCGGTTTCCGTCTGATATTTCCGTTCTCATCATAGTTATCAAGATGATAATCCCACACATATACAGATCCATGTGCCAGAAAGGCAGCCGGTGCTGTATTTTCGCGAACTTCCGGTGCTTCTGGATTCTCATTTTCGCTCAGACGGATGATCTGTGTTTCTCCATCTTTTCCTGTCACGGCAAGAGCCGCCGGGTTTAAGTTTGTAATCTCCCATTTTGCAATGGTTCCGTCACGATCTACTTTTGTGAACGCAGATGTCACATCGATTCCATCGACTGTGAGTGTGCAGTCATCCAGGGAGTAGCCTTTTGCAAATGCAACCGTCACATACTGGCTCCATCCGAGATCCACCAGCTTTGTCTGGCTCTCTACAACAAGAGTTTTTTTCTCCGGAGTTTCCTCATTTCCGGAATCATTTCCGCCGTCTCCCGGTTTTTCATTGCTGCCGGAATTGTTTCCATTGTCCCCTGTATTTCCATTATTTCCGGAATTGTTTCCGCTATCGCCTGCGTTTCCGTTGTTTCCGGAATTATTTCCACTGTTGGAGGAATTCCCGCCGGAACTGCTTCCTGAATCGCTGTCCGAAGATCCATCACTTCCACCGGATCTTTTTCCGGATGTCTTCTGCTCACCACCCGGTGCATCATACTCTTTTCCGTTTGCATCAACCCAAGCACCGTTCGCATTTACCTTGTAGCCATCCGGTGTCGTACCGTCATGTGCCATTTCACCGGACGCACTCAGATAATACCAGCGGCCACCAACCGGAACCCAGCCGGTTGCCATACTTCCGTTCGCCCACAGATAGTACCAGTCCTTTGTCACCGGATTCTGATACCATCCGGTGATCATATTTCCGTCTTTGTCGAAGCGATACCATTTCCCGTTCTCAAAAAGCCACTGGTCTGCGGCATATTCACCTGTAACACTTCTGTATTTCCATGCTCCTGTCTGCATCGACTGCTCCCATCTTCCTGTCGGGATCGCAGTCGCTGCCGGAGACACCATGGTCGTCATCGTCATAGATAATGCAGCGGCTACCGCCACTCCCTTGAATCCATTTTTTCGAATACCTTTCACCTTTTATCCTCCTCGTATGTTCAATTCAATTTGAATGCCAGCACATTATAACAATTCAATGTTGTTTTCTCAATAGATTATATGAGAATGATTTTCAATATCGTTTACATGGGAAATTTTCTCATTTACACAAAACTTATACTCGTAGACATTTCGTATCACGCGTAATCACTTGCAACACCATTCATCTTCACGCGAGTGCGTATCTTAGGCACGCAGTGCCTTTTTGTTTACCGGGAAGTTCCATCGGAATTTTCTGGTAAACAAAAAACTGGTTTTATGTACATTCTCTGCACACAAAACCAGTTCGTCATTCTCCCGATATTCTTTTATCTCCTACGGCTTACAACTCTTACAAGCCTCATATCCCTCTTCGATCAATTTCGACCGTTTTCCCGTATACTCTTCCTTATTTTCCGCCTTGATCTTCTCGACAGAGGTACAATCCGGGCGGTGGAACTTCATGGTCTTTGTATTGAGGATGTAGGTACCGCTCTCCGAATCAGATGTTTTCGAAACTGTACTGCCGGAACTGCCCGCGGACGTGTTCTTTCCGCCCGAAGAAGTATTTGTGCCATTTTCGGAAGCGCTGCTATTCCCGCTGCCTGCAGCAGCTGCGCTTCCGGCGCCTCCATCTTCCGCCAGCCAGTTATCCCCGGTCGCATAGTCGATCGCAACGCCCGGCTGGACATTATAGACATAAACGCAGAACAGGACACCGTCTCCATCGTCCTCCACCGACTCCGCTTCCATCAGAACGCCGGAGGCCAGGAGATTGTCTCCCTCAAAGATCGGCGTCACCCGGTAGAGCACATGGTTCCCGGTTTCTTTTACATAGTCGGCTGTCAGGTTTTCGAACGGCAGCATTCCCTGAACATTCAGATATCTTGTTCCGGTGATCAGGTTCTTCTCATTTGCATTCTCCGCCGTCAGCTGGTATCCGATCAGATGGCAGCGGTTATACACATATTTTCCATCCACGAAGTCATACTTCTTATTGTGCCAGCCCGTCGGCTTGACCTCCCCGATCGAGCCGCGTTTTTCCGTCGGCATCGTATCCGTACTTACCGAAGCGTATGCCACGCCGCATCGTCCCAGCGCATCGAGGTCACTGTAGCTCTCAAAGGAGACATCCGTGAGATCGCTCTCCGAAAAATACGGAACATTTCCATTGACCGCAACATACGGTGATCCGGAATATTCCGGAATATCCGATAACTGGAGGGTTCCGGAGCTTCCGCTCGTTTTCGATGAGCCGGAATTGCTTTTTCCTGACTGATCACTGCCCGCTCCGGATGCTTTTGATTCCGCAAGATCTCCCAGAATATTTCCTGCTGCCTGTGCAATATCAGACGCCGCGCCTGCTCCCGACGCGACATCCGCGCCCTGGCAGGCAGTTACCGCGAATGATACCGCGGCGATCACGCCGAGCAGCCATTTTCTTAAATTTTTCCTCATCTGTCATTTTCCTCCGATGTCATGATTCTATTCCATTCTTCCCTCTGAAAGATTTACCTCACATAACGTTCTCTCGTGATCTTTTCATGGGACGAACCGGCAAACTCTTTCGTTTCTACACAGTTCCATCCTGAAAGATCGACCGGGAAATACACATCCGCAGGGTAATCCCGGTTCCACCGGTACAGATAGATTTCCTGTATCCGCTCTTCCTCCCCGGAAAGATCCGCATCTTCCGCAAAGCATAATTCACCTTCGCCCGCTTTCTGCAGGAAATCTTCCTCCACACGGATCTGCGTCATCCCTTCTTCCACGAACTGCTTTTTACTGTAGGCATTCATCCACAGGATTTTTCCTTCTGCCAGCTCCAGGATATCCCCGCGCAGGATCCGGTCCTGGCTCTGTCTGCGGTGATTGAACATCATCCCGTTATGGTCATCCACACATACGATCAGTATCATATGCTCCCCTCCCCTTGTATCATATCTTTCGATCCTATCCCGTATTCTACCACATTTCCGCTTTGCAGGCAACCGTATGTTCGATTCCTTTTTCTTTTGTAAAGTTCCTTTCAGCAGCGGAATCCAGGGTAGAAACAGGCAGATACAGAATTTTTACACGAAGAATTTTTCTGACTTTCCATCAAAAATTCTTGACATAATCTTCCTCCGGTGCGATAATAAGACCGTTGAGAGATTTCAGACATCTCACAATTTCATAAACGGGCTTGTAGCGCAGTTGGGAGCGCACCACATTCGCATTGTGGGGGTCGTCGGTTCGAATCCGATCAGGTCCATAAAAAACACCATCCGTTTTCCGGATGGTGTTTTTGTTATAACCTCTGTTATTTTTGTTCCGTCGGAATTTTCTATGGAACAAAAAAGCTGTTCACTCCTGCCACAAGTCCGTCTGCCAGTTTGCCCAACGTCGCGTCATCATGGGCGGAAGCTCCGTCTCCAAGCTCAATATCGATACTCGGGATCGTAGAGTAGGAAGTCTGGGTCAGATCCATCTCCATGGAGCCGGAAGAAAAGATCTTCACTCCGTTCTGTTTCAATCCGGAAACCAGCGCACCACCAAGCTTATTGTGGGACTCCCAGTGGGATTTTACCGGCTCCATCGCGCGGTAAGCGGCATTATTCGGCACGCTCATATAGAAGGCGCCTTTGTCCTTCTTTGTCGAATCCCAGTGAAGGGCGATATGGCAGTCTGCCGTGTTATTCGCCATCACGGTTCTCGCCACATTATCGAGCTGGACATCCTTTCCGTCCCGTATCATCAGGACATCATATCCCGCCGCGAGAAGCTTGTCGCGGAAGATCTGTGCCATCCGGAGCGTCACCGTGCTCTCCGCCGTTCCGTCCGCAAACGTCATTCCGCCGGATACCGCGACAGCCTTTGTCGCTCCGGCCGATGTCGTTCCGCTCGTCACCTTCGCAGTCTTATCCGGGTGACAGTAGGTCTTGACACTCGCACCGCCGGATGTTCCATGACCGGCGTTCACGGCGATCACTTTATTTTTTCTATTTGCTGTTCCATTGTGATAGTAAACCGCATGTCCGCTGTTGATCGCCGAAAAATCCGCATATTTCCAACCGGAGTTCATTCCGACCTGCCATGCCTTGTCCACGTACGCTTTTAAGGAATCCGGGACCGAAACGGTTCCATCTGCGGAGACTGCAGCCGTACCTCCGGCTGCCGTACTCGTTGAGCCGTTTCCCGACTGCGGTTTGCTGGCAGTCAGGTAACGGCTTGCCACATAGACCGTTGTTTTGGAACCTCCCACCTGGATCTCGCTCCACTCTCCGTTATTTTTTACTCTTGAAACCTCGGTCCCTCTCGATAAGGTTCCAAGCACCTTTCCGGAAGCTGTCGATGGCTGGCTTCTGTAGTTTAATTTGGAAGCGTTCACATAAACGGTGTCCGCAAGAGCGGTCATCGGCATTGTCATCGTAAACAGCGTGAACAGTCCCGCACACAGGACTGGTTTTAATGTTTTAAATCGCTTCTGTTTTCTCATCTTTTTCCTTTCCTGCCTCAAAAGGCACCCAGTTTTCCTTCCGGTTAAATATACATGAACCTCTGCGCGTGATCCATTGTCCCCGGACCATGTGCGCCTTTGCAAAGCGTCTGTCTCCGTCTGATCTGCCTAAGATAAACAGCCCGGTATCTCTACCGGACTGTTTATTCTGATTTATATTTTTGATCGTATAACTTTTAGTCTCCTAATACGTTCACGATCTTCGCAGGTGTACGATAATTCCATGTGGAGATCTTGATACCGGATTTTGCATTGGACGCATGGCATACCTGACCATTACCGATGTAGAGAGCTACATGGTTGATTCCGCCGCTTCCGGAGTAGAATACAAGGTCGCCCGGACGCATCTGGCTCGATGTGATCGACTTTCCGCTTCCGGCCTGTGAACCGGAGTTATGCGGCAGGGAAACACCAAACTTCGCCATGACGGACATCGTGAATCCGGAGCAGTCTGTTCCGTTTGTCAGGCTCGTTCCGCCGTATACATAGCGGTTTCCGACGAACTGTACCGCATAGTTTGCGATCTGCGCACGCTTGGAGGAAACGCTTCCGGACTTCGATCCGGCCGCTCCGTCATTTGCACTGCTCTTCTTTCCGCTGCTCTTGGAGCTGGAACTGCTCTTTCCGGTGCTGTTCTTCGTATTGCTCTTACTGTTAGATGTATCCGCAACTTCAACAACCGGTGTGTACTTGATCGCCTCTTCAAGACCATACTTAACATCCACGTAGTCACTGGACAGGTATGCATCCTGATCATCGATCTCGATCTTGACCCAGCCGTCCTGCTGATCCGCGACAAGGAATCGCTCACTGTTGGAGATCTGTGTGTAGATCGAAGAGTTCGTATTCGGCTCCGTCCGGACATTGACACCGTCCGTATTGGAGATCGCCATCAGTTTCGCAACCTGGAGAGCTTTATCTTTCGCCTGCTGTCCGGTCAGGATATACTCGGATTTGACATAACCGGTGATATTTCCGGAACGGATTTTCAGCCATCCTGCAGTCGATGTGTCGAGGATATCACATCCCGCATTGCTCGGCAGCTTCGCGATAATCTTGCCCTTCGTCTCATCCGGGTTATCACGGACGTTCAGGTAGTTCGATACATTGGAAACACCGAGGTTATCATAGAGGCTTAAGACGGTCTGTCTCATATCCTGCTTGATCGCTTCATCCAGGGCATATTTTACCGTGACATAATCCGCGGAGATATATCCGTCGGAAACCTGGATCCAGCCGTCCTGCTGGCTCTTGATGTCGTATCGCTCATTCTTGAATACCTGGTCCACCACGTCGGCATCTGCCTTCGGCTCGGAACGGACATTTAACTTATCCGCATCGATCACGGCGCGTTCCGCCACGTTTTCAGCAGCCAGTTTCTTCGCCTCATCCCCTGTGTAGACATACTGGGAACTCACATATCCCGTCACACCGCCGGATGAGATCTTATACCATCCTTCTGTCGAAGTATCCAGGATCTCGCAGGCACCGCCTTTCGGAAGTTTTCCAACAACCTCTCCGAAGCTCTCCGGCGTCTTTCTGACGTTCAGATATCCGGAAACCTCCGCGATACCGAGATTTGCATAGCTGTCCACGATACTCTGGACCGTCTTTTCGAATTCTTTTGATTCGATCTCCTCGGCGGAAAGCGTTGTCTCGAGAACGATATTTTTCTCTTCTCCGCTCTCGGATGCCGCCTCGGTCGTCTCCAAAGAAGCCGCTGCCGTCTCGACCTTCATGCCGCCAAACGCGTCTTTATGGTTTTTGATCATGGTTCCCGCGACTGCGACAACTGCAACGATCGCAACAGCCGTACCGCCTGCTGCCAGGATCTTCATATACGGCATCGCCGCTTTTTTCTTCTTGATCTCGCGAAGTCTCAGGATATTGTCGCGCTGGCTCGCCTGATGATCCTTCTTCGGGCGTTCAGGCTGTCTGCTTCTGTGAGTTCCTGAACTTCGTTCCGAACGTGTCCTGTGTACCGGCTCATGCTCTGCTTCAGCAGTTTCTGCCTGATCCGCTCCCAGAGTCTCAGATTTTTCATTCTCCGGCTCCGCTTCCTGTCCCTGCGCTGCAGTATCATCCGGCTGCTGATCCGCTTCCTGTGGTACAGACTCCGTCTGCATCTGAGGAGACTGTTCCGCCGTATTGCCGCCTGACGGCTGCTCCGCGTTCTGCCCGACAGTTTCATCTGCCGGAACTTCCGTAATCTGATCCTCCTGCGCTGCGTTCTCCACGCTCACCGGATCTTCCTTTTTTGTTTCTTCCATCATTTCTCTGTCTGACATGTATGTTCTCCATCATCCGCCCCATGGACGGTTTTCATATCTTTTCGTAACGGCTTCATCCTTTTACCGTCACATCATTTACCTCTTTTTTACTCTACCCGTAATTGTAACAATCCCGGCGGAGCCTGTCAAATTTTTTCCACCGGGATTTATAATAATTTTATTTCAATTTTCTTAAAAATCTGGATTTTCTGCCGGAATTCGCCTATTTTTAATTCTTACCCAGCGTCTGGAAATGTTCCATGCTGCCGTAGAGAAACTTGATCCGCTCAAACTCCTCACGGTCAAGAAACTCAAGTTTTCCTTTTCCGAACGCCTTCGCCGCCTCGATCATGAAGCGCGCCGCGTCGTCAAGGTCCTCCATGTGCATGGATCCTGTTGCGCATCCGGCAACAATGGTCTCGGTAGTGATCGCCACGCCCACCACCGGCGCTTTAGTGGCTGTCGCAGGCTGCAGGATGCTGTTCAGGTGGAAGATCCCGTTTCCATACGGCGTGATGTCCTGCTGCGTCAGCGCAAATACGTAGGGCAGCTTTCCGGTCGTCATCTGCATGACATCGAGAAGATCTTCGCTGACTCTCAGGATATATCCCTGACATACGGTCGGGGAGATCGCAAAACCGCGGTGATTGATGATCCGGTTGCCCTTTGTGGTATCCACGACGAGGACTGCATCCAGGTCATCCGTCACCTCCTCCTTATTTACCTGCCATGTCTCCACCGGGGAGTTCATAAACGGCACCGGTTCATGTGGAACCGTCGGTGCATCCGGGCAGACATGCGTGGAGACGAAAACGTCCCCCTCAAGGAAATCGCCTTTTGTCTGCATTCTCAGAAGTTTTGCAGCTACTGCGAGTGCTGTCAGTGCACCGTCGCCGTCCGAGACAAATCCTGTCTGGTCAGGTCTCGCGCCAAGTCCTCCGAGGCGTCCGAGGATCCCGATCGTTCCCGCACTTCCGCCTTTCGACTTTCCGTTCTTCCCGGGGATCAGGATCCGCACCATGTCCGTGTGACCGTTCGGTCCCGCCAATGGATATGTCTCCGCCTGGCACATCGGGTTGATGGCTTTCAGATACTCTACCACTTCGCTGCCGGACGCTGACGCACTGTCCAGAATATCAAACAATTCGATCAATTCTTTATAAAGCATAAAACATCCTCCTTTTCCTGGTCTTATTTCCATTATTTAAAATAGCCCTGTTCCTCATAGTACCGCCGAGCCCCGTCATGAAGCGGGACCGGGAGATCCAGTGCACGGAATTCTTTGTCATCCATTGCCCGCATGAAATCCTGTCTGGCTGTATACACAGGTCCGTTGACCTCCAGCGCCCAGGCGATCTCATGGGCAAGTTCCTCGTCCATGTCCGCAGAGACACAGACCAGGACTTTCTCGCAAAATGTCGTGATCTCCTCATCCTGGTTTTCGTAGGTTTCCGCCGGGATCGTGATCTTACTGTACTCCGGGTGTCCGGCCAGGATCGCATCCAGCTCTTCGTCCGTATAGGATAAAAAGCGGATCCTGTTCTCCGATGCCAGATCCTTATAAGCTGAAACCGGACTCTCCGTGAACGCATGGATCCCGTCCGCCCACTGGTCACGGATCCCGTCGGCTCCTCCTTTGATCCCGTAGTACCAGATCTCGGAATTTTCCTCATTGATCCCCAGGACGTCAAACACTTCCCCGGACACATTTGCAGTCTCAGAACCTTCATTTCCGGCCGCGAGCGGATGTCCCTTTAACTCCTGTACCTCAGAAAGTCCCAGTTCTTTCGGGGATGCCCAGGCGGAGACGATCGGGTAACAGGCCGCGATCGCGCGGAGTTTTTCCTTCTTTTCGCCTTCGCACGCTCCGGTTCCCGTGTATGCCTCCAGAGCCGCCCCCGCCGGAACGATCACCAGATCATACGTTCCGTCAAACAGATGATCCATACTCACATAGGCGCCTTTCGACGGCCATGTCTCCACATAGATCCCCGGAACTGTGTTGCTGATGGTCGCCGCCACGGCTTTTCCGGCCCGGTCCATCACGCTGTCCTCAGTGAAAGTCCCCATAATGAGTTTCCGTGTCTCCTGGCTATCAGACTCCTTATTCGAACATGCGGGCAGCACGCAGGACGCGGCAAGAAGAGCCGCCATTCCCGCGCACACCCGCTTCTTCCTGTTTTTCAGCATTTTCATCATGCGATATATCCGTCCACGCAGACAGCGCCATACGGGCGGATGCTCATGCGGTACGCACTTCCCGGTCCCATGGCCTTTTCGATATAGGTGATGTACTCGTCAGCCACACGGTTCGGCAGCATCGCCATGATAACGCCTGCGAATCCGCCTCCGTGAACACGGCATGCGCCGCAGCCTTTCTCCTTGATAAATAACTCCGTGAGAGCCAGCGCGGATGTGATCCCCTGCTCCTCAGAGCCCGGAACATAACAGTTCTGGAGCCATTTCCAGGAGGAATTTCCGGATTCCGTGATCAGATCCAGGAATTCGTCGAAGCGGTTCTCCTTTAAAGCCTTTACTTCTTTCTCCACGCGCTTGTTCTCCTCAAAGAAGTGGAGTGCACGTAAAAATGCGCGGTCGCCCGCCTCTTTTCTCACTTTTTCTGCGTTGTCGATCACTTCTTTTTCCGTGATGTCCGCGCAGAACTCTTTGCCGAACACGGCTGCCACGCGTTTCATCTCATTCGGGATTGAGGAATACTCTTCACTCAAGTCTGCATGTCCCTTTCCTGTCTGGACGATGATCAGACTGTGATCCTGCGCGCCGAAATCATAATCGATCTTCTCAACGACCGGTTTTAACGGGTTCTTGAAGTCGATCGTGATCATGCCGCCGACCGCGCATGCCATCTGGTCGAGAAGTCCTGATCCCTTGTTCCAGTATTTGTTCTCCGCATATTTGCCGACATGGGCATATGTAACGACGTCCACTTTGCCGTCATTAAAGAATTCGTTGATCATGGAGCAGATCAGCATCTCATAGGATGCGGAGGAGCTGACCCCGGCGGAGCTGATCACGTTGCTCGTAATGTAGGCATCGAATCCGCCGATCTGATATCCCATCTCCTGGAAACCTGCCAGCATTCCTTTTGTCAGATCGATAGTCCCCGCCATCTTGTCGCTCGGCTTTAAGTTATTGATATTGATCGTGAATTTCTGGCTGTATGTCTCACTGATAATGTGAATCTCGTCGGTTCCGTTTGCTGCCGCACAGGCTACGCAGTCCAGATTGATACTTCCGGCCAGGACCTTTCCGTTGTTGTGGTCCGTATGGTTTCCACTGATCTCGGTACGGCCTGCGGAAGTAAACATGCTTACATTCTTCTCCCCAAACGCCTGTCCGAATTCCTCGAGAACATGCTCATAGCGCTTCTCATTCTCAGCGGCGCCGGTTCCGTACATCTCCTTAAAAAATCCGGACGCTTTCTCGCTCTGTAATGCTTTTTTTGCAGCTTCTCTATCCATAACCCCAATCTCCTTTTCGATCCGCTCTGCGGATATTTTATTTACGCTAACAACGAGCCAAAGTTCGCGCTTGCGCGAGACCTTGGCGACTGTCGCGATAACAAATTCTTTTTTTCGCTTTTCTTCATGAAAAATTTTCTTTTTTACGGTATGTTCCAGTGAAATGCAGCAAAATCCGATTGAAAAGAAACTTTATATTATTATATAATACCTCTTATATGTGTTGCAAGGAAAACTTTATCTTCGTCGTGATAAGCCTTCTATATCTTTCAGGCGGTGAGCAAGCCGCTCACGCTGGTCCGGCTCATGCGTCAGGCCTCACGCGCATTCAACTTAAATGAACATGAATCAGAAAGGATTTTATATATGTTGCAAACCGACTGGGGCGGAAAACCGTACCACTCTCTCGACTATGAATTAAAGAAGCAATTTGGGAAAAAAATCTATAAGATCTCCTTAGACGGCGGCATGACATGCCCGAACCGCGACGGAACACTCGGCACAGGCGGCTGTATCTTCTGCAGCGCCGGAGGATCCGGGGATTTCGCGGAAAAACGCACCTCTTCCCTTAAGGAACAGATGGATCTCGCAAAAACCCGTGTCAGACGCAAGATATCCGGAAATGACAATTCCTACATTGCCTACTTCCAGTCTTACACGAACACATATGCCCCGCTCCCTTATCTGGAACAGCTTTTCACTGAGGCTGTCTCTTTCCCGGAGATCTGCGGTCTTTCCATCGGGACAAGACCGGACTGTCTGCCGGATGGGACAGTGAAATTATTGGCAGAATTAAACAGAAAAAAACCGGTATGGGTGGAGCTTGGACTGCAGACGATCCACGAGGATACAGCAAAACTCATCCGCCGGGGATATGAGCTTCCTGTCTTTGAGGATGCGTACCGCAGATTAAAAGCTGCGGGTCTCACTGTGATCGTCCATGTGATCCTCGGGCTCCCGGGAGAATCGAAAGAGCAGATGCTTAAAACCGTCCGATATCTCGGAGCTCTGCATGTGGACGGGATCAAGCTGCAGCTCCTTCACGTCTTAAAAGACACTGATCTCGCAGCTCTCTACCGTTCCGGCGCTTTTCGCACGATGGAGCTGCCGGAATATCTGGAGCTCATCGGAGACTGTCTGAAAATCCTCCCGCCCGATACCGTGATCCACAGGATCAGCGGGGACGGACCGAAGTCTCTGCTCATTGCGCCGGAATGGAGTGGAAACAAGCGGCTTGTTTTGAATTCGATCGCGAAATATCTGAAGGAGCAGAAAATCTATCAGGGAATGGGGCTTTTGTAAGTGCAAAAAAGTCCGGTTTTCATGAGAGAAAATTTCTTTTTCCCACTGAAAACCAGACTTTTAATTTTTTTCAAAACGGTTGCTGCTTTCCTTCATTGTTCTGGTCCACAGTCAGTCATTTCATTACAAAGCATGTGATTCCCGTCTGTCATAGACACGTCCTTTGGTTTTATTGTTAATTTTATACCGCCGCGATAATTCCGCCGTCTCCCGCGTAGACCGTCGCAAGACCGGCCATCTCCGTCACGATGATCTCCTTGAATTTTGCAGTCTGCTCAAACTTTTCTTTCACATACTGCGCGCGCTCCGGTGCATTGCAGTGTGCGATCGTAAGGCGTTTATCTTCCGTTGTTCCTGCCTCTTTTACGACGATCTCCACCATTCTCTGAAGCGCTTTCTGAATACCGCGGGCCTGATCGAGTTTGATGATCACACCGTGATCTGCGCCCATGACCGGCTTGATATTTAACTTTGTTGCGAAGAATGCCTGAAGTCCTGTGAGACGTCCGTTCTTTCTCAGCGTATCGAGTGTCTCAAGAACGAAATATGTCTTCTGTCTGTCGCGGTATTCCAGTGCTTTCTTCACGATCTCATCAAACGGGAGATCCTGCTCACACAGTTCCTGGATATAAAGCGCAAGATTTACCTCTCCCGTGGAGGCCGACTCAGAATCGATCACCGCGATATTCTTCTTTCCAGTTCCGAACTCTTCCTCATAGAGATTCTTCGCAAGAACCGCACTGTTGTAGCATCCGCTTAAGTGGGAAGAGATCGCGATAATAAAGACATTCTCCTCCTCACAACAAAGAGCATCCTTAAATGTCTCCGGAGACGGGCAAGCGGTCTTCGGGCATTCCGGGCTCTCCTTTACGATCTGAAGAAAACGCTTCTGGTCAAAATTCTCATCATCGATAAACTGGTGATCTTCCACCATCAGCGTAAACGGGATCAATGTAAAATGCGGATCTTTTCTCTGCTCTTCTGTAAGATCCATACAGCTGTCCCCGATAATTCTATAATTCATACTGCTTCCTCCAGCTCTATTTCCTATCACGGCTCTGATATATTTTTATTCATTCCCCGTGATGTAGTATTCAATACCATATATTATAGAGTGGCTTTTATAGAAAGTCAATAGGATGACAGTATTTTGCCGACGCTTCGTATTCTGAATTGGCAAAATCTGCAGCCGCAACGGCATCATACGGAATTTTCAGTTCAGAAACTTTCTGCCATGTACAACAACGGTTTCCAGGTAACAAGTGAAAACACGCTTCGCGAGTTTCCCCTTGTTATCGCGACAGTCGCCAAGGTCTCGCGCAAGCGCGGACTTTGGCTCGTTGTTCGCGTAAAAAAATTCCCTGCCGGACAAACAGGTGTTATCATTTCTCTTGTCTGTCTGGCAGGGAGCATATCAACGTGTGTCCGCAAGTGTCAAGATCACTTTTTACACATCTTTTCTCGATCCGATCATTCCCATCTTCTTCAGATAGGGAGCGACCGTTATTTCATCTCTGCGAAAATCTCCCGCCCGGGATGAACAGCGTTCGGGTACGCGCAGTGATTCCAGTCATACTTCCATGGATCAGAAGTCAACTTCTGTTCCATAATAAGTGCAGGTAAGCAGTTTCGCCATCGCCGCCGGATCGATCAGTCTCGGGTTGGAGCCGGTACATGCATCACCGACGGCAAGTTCTGCGATATGATCTACCTTCTCCTTGAACTCATCCTCATTGATGCCGAATTCTTTTAATGTCTTCGGAATATTCAACTTCTCGTTGAATTCATTGATCTTAGCACAGAGACTGTTGATCAGTGCCTGTCTGGATCTTCCTTCCAATCCCATTCTTCTCGCGATCTCCGCGTAACGATCAGCCGCAACCGTATCTTTCGCATTATACTGAATCACATACGGAAGATAGATCGCATTTGCACATCCGTGCGGGATATGTCCGGTGGAGAAAGCAGCACCTGTCTTGTGAGCCATGGAATGCACGATTCCTAAAAGTGCGTTGGAGAATGCCATTCCCGCGAGACACTGTGCGTAGTGCATCTCTTCTCTCGCATGCTTATTTCCGTTGTAGGATGCCGGCAGATATTCAAGAACCATCTCGATCGCCTGGAGTGCCAGCGGATCTGTAAACGGTCCGTTCAATGTGGAGACATAGGCCTCGATCGCATGTGTCAGGGCATCCATACCGGTATATGCAACCTGTTTGACCGGAAGTCCCATAACGAGATCCGGGTCCACGATCGCAACATCCGGAGTAATATTAAAGTCGGCAAGCGGATATTTCACGCCTGTCTGATAATTCGTGATAACGGAGAACGCAGTCACCTCTGTGGCTGTACCGGAGGTAGACGGGATCGCAGCGAATTTCGCTTTCTGTCTCAGTTCCGGGAAGCTGAACGGAGTGATCAGATCTTCGAATGTTGTTTCCGGATACTCGTAGAAGGCCCACATCGCCTTCGCCGCGTCGATCGGGGAACCGCCGCCCATCGATACGATCCAGTCCGGTTCGAACTTGCGCATTGCTTCCGCGCCTCTCATAACTGTCTCTACGGACGGATCCGGCTCAACTCCCTCAAAGACCTCGACTTCCATTCCGCCTTCTTTTAAATAATTAACGGCCTTGTCAAGAAATCCCTGGCGCTTCATGGAACCACCGCCGACAACAAGGAATGCTTTTTTGCCCTTCAGATTCTTTAACTCTTCCAGACATCCTTTTCCGTGATAAATATCTCTCGGTAATGTAAATCTTGCCATATGTTCCGTTCTCCTTTCACAAAGCTGTCCTTTCAGACATTGATGCAGTGTTTATATCGCATATTGAGCGAAAAAGATCTGGCGAATATCCTGCCTGGTTTCCTTTTCCCTTTGAGAGTATTATATCATTGTGAAATAATTAACGCAAGTAATTCCCGGTTTATATTCTGATATTTTTATGTGTTTTAGCTTTACTTTCTATATAAAGCAGTCTGTTCTTTTTTCAGTCTTATAATTGCTTGTCAGTTTTTTTCATTCCACAGCAACTTGACTGATCGTATTTTCCTAACTATACTCTCTCATATGCCTTGCATAACTCAGCAGACCGATCCTTTGTTCAGATTCGGGACTCACAGGCATTTTCTCCTTCTCAGTATTCCGATGATACAGATCTGCAAAACCTCTTTTTTACACTCGCGAGATCTCATAAATATCTTCCATCGGGATCTTGTCTCCCTCTTCCAGGATCAGCAGATGCTCCGCCTCGTCCACTCTTTTTATATGCCCCGAGACTGTCACATATGCGCCGCCATCCTTTTTTTCATCGGGGACGAAAAAGGTCACCGTAATTTCAGGGTGAATCTCTTTTTCTTCCAATATCAGCCGTATTTTCTCATCCAGCTTCTCTTTTTCATACTCATCCAGCTCGATCCGCTTTTCCGTGATCCGTTCTGTCTCCCTCAGGACCGCCCCGAAACCGGTGAGTGCCGCAAATGGAGCAAACTGGGCCGCCCGGTCCCCGATCGGCATCCGGGGATGCCTTGACCTTGTCGGATATGGCAGATCAATGATATCTCTGTATGTCTCCCACGCACTCATGCCTTGTGACCTCCGATCTGGCTGTTTCTGGTTACCGCTGTCGCTCCCTCTTCCAGGTTCATTCCCTTTAGGATCGCGTTTTTTCCGAACTTTTTCTTGATCTCCAGAACCGCCTGCTGCATCCGTTTTTCCCGTGCCAGATCTTCCGCTTCCTTCTTTTTCTGTTCCAGCTGCGCTCCGTAATCAGTAAAGAGATCCAACTGTTCGTATGTTTCCTTCTTTTGCTCCGCTCCCTCACAGGCAACATGGTTTGCAGAGAGCGCGATCCGCCGCACCAGAAGTTTCGGATTCATGATCTCATCGTAAAGAGACATCACTGCGTCCGTGATCCGCTTTGTGGAAGAAGTATGTCCGCCAAGGTTTTTAGAACCATGGGCATGTTTCGGGATTCTTCTCCCGTAACGGTCGGTAACAATCTCACCGCCATAATTTCCCTTTCGTTTCGGATCTGTCAGGTTCTCGATATCGTACCCCACCGTCAGGACCACCTGATCCGTCGTCAGTTTCTTATCCACAAGATCCAGCGCCAGAAGGTCTGCCATCTCCCGGACAACAAGTTTCGCTTTTTCAACGGTATAAGGGCAGGCGAGAACCTGTCCCGATCCGACACTGTGATTTTCCGGTTTATATGCCTTAACGTCCGCGATCGTACACGGTTCATATCCCCAGGCGTGATCGATCAGAAGTTCCGCATTGACTCCGAACAGCCGGTACAGAAGATCTTCATTATAATAATCCCCGTCACTTCCGAGTGAACACCTTGCGATATCCCCCATCGTATAAATTCCCCGCTCTTCCAGCTTTTTCGCATATCCATGTCCCACGCGCCAGAAATCCGTCAGCGGGCGGTGATCCCACAGATTTCTTCTGTAGCTCATCTCATCCAGTTCTGCGATCCGGACTCCGTCCGCATCCGGCTCGATATGCTTCGCCATGATATCCATAGCGATCTTGCAGAGGTAAAGATTTGTTCCGATCCCGGCTGTCGCCATGATCTTTGTCTGTTTCTGAATTTCACGGATCATTTGGACTGTCAATTCGTGGGCCGTCGCATGATACGTTTCCAGATACGAAGTCAGGTCGATAAACACCTCATCGATCGAGTACGAATGAATATCTTCCGGAGCTATATATTTTAAATAGATCTGGTAGATCATCGAACTGATTTCCATGTAGTGCGCCATCCGCGGCGGCGCGGCGATAAAATCCAGGGCGAGATCCGGTCTTGCTGCCAATTCATTCGCCTCGCAGGAACTTCCCGTAAATTTTCCTCCGGGAGCGTATTTCTTTCTCTCCCGGTTCACCTCCGACACTCTCTGCTCCACCTCAAAAAGACGGGCACGCCCGGGAATCCCATACGCTTTCAGGGAAGGCGACACCGCAAGACAGATTGTTTTCGAAGTCCGGCTCCGATCTGCAACGACAAGATTTGTCGTCATTGGGTCCAGATTTCTGTCTACAACCTCGACGGAGGCGTAGAATGATTTCAGATCGATTGCAGCGTAGATCCTGTTTTCTCTGCCTGTCGTATCTGCCATTGCTATTCTCCCCTCCCATTGTTTTTTCTACAATCTTATTCAGAGTTTCTGCGCATTCCTGTTATTTTAAGCCACCAAACTCTTCGTAGAAGTATTCCTCTCCGTCTTCTTTTATTTTGCACTCACAGGAAGAAGGACCCGCAAAAAATCCCTGTGCGGCCGCGCCGGATCCGCCTCAAATACCTGGATCCGCCCATTATCAGGTCCACGGTCTTTAAACGCAGGAAACATAAATCCGCAGACCGGCATTCCAGGCTCATAATCCCCTCTCACCGGACATACCGCACAGATCAGGAAACGGTAAACTTCCTCCGATTCCCATAGACTCTCCTTATCCTTTGCCTTCCTCGGCACATCATAGTTCCCATGAAAGAAATATACCGCATAATCCCCGGACGCCTGATACTTTTCCCCAAACATCTCATAAAAAATATCCAGCAGTGCATCATTCTTTAACTCACACTCCCGAAGCGCACAGAGCAGCTGCCATACACTCCCCTGCTTCTTCTCCTCCGGGTCAAAAACATACTCCTTTAACGCAACATTCGTTTCAGAAAACGGGATCATCTTCGCGATATCAAGGTTCTTTTGCTGATCCGGCAGGGAAAGCTGACGAAAATTTTTATTAAAGGTCCCGTCCACAAATCCATCTTTATCCAGATACGCACCGGCGATCCGGTCAAAGCAGTTTCTTTTTAACGTCATTCTCCTCGTAAGTTCCAGCATGTCATCACGGTTGATCGTACCCATATATTTTCTCCGCCCTCTTTTTTCCATTCCTGTTTTCTGTTATTCCTGTATTCCGAAATTTTTATTCCGACTTATTTCTCTCCTGATTGATACTCCTATTATATAATCAGAACATATGTTCGTCAAGCTTTTCTATGTTTTTTCTTCTCTGCCCATAAAGTTCTCTGGTCACAATAGCTTAAGCACGGAAAACGCAAAAAGATCCGCCAGCGGGGATCATTGTTATGATTCGCTGTCGGATCTTCCTTTGTCTTACCATCTCTTAGATCGTGTGAATTCTCACATACTCCCAGGTATATGTGCCGCTCTTTCCTTCATCTTCCAGGATAAACGGTGTCACTTCCTGATATCCTTCGTCTTCCATCATATTCGCTGCCTCAAGACATGACTCCAGATTATTCTCAAAATCTACGGAGATATACGGATTCTGGTCACAATCGGCCTTTCCGTCCTGATCTAAATGCGCAATTGCATACTGCATATTGATAACTTCCTTTCTTCATTATTATTTTCTGAACTGGTGTGATTATACCATATTGCCGCGACATTATCAAGCTAAAATCAGTAATAATTATCATTATTGTCAATTATGGCAATCTACTTGCAGCCTGCGGAATATCACCTCTCTCCGCTTCGCTCAAAGATCAAATGTGTTCTTGTAAGTGATACCATTCCAACACTTCCATCAGATTTTCCCGCCGTACACGTTCACCACCGCGGAGCATCATATCCAACATATCGTCTTCCTCCGCTGTGCGGTCCTTCTTACCCGCAAGTGCTTTCCCCGCAGTCCGTATCATGAGCTCCATCATCATGCGGTACATCCCATGAAGCTTATTCACATCAAAATTTCCCTGTATGGTAAAAAGCGGGCACTCCCCTGGAATGCAGTTCTTTTTCCGGACAGCATCCGTCTGCGTTCCCGTACGTCCCATTCCGACGGCACAGACAGCCTGCACCTGATAATGCCTGACAGCCGCTGAATATCCTTTTATGGTACCTGCCATGATCCAGCCCAGGCAGATCACGTCTGCACCTGGTCGGATCTTTTTTTGTGCCTCTTTCATTGAATATGCAGGAAGTCCTGTTTCCTGCGCCAGGATCTTGGCATATTGTTCTGCACTGCCGGTATTCGTAGTATAAATGATCGCCTCCATATGATTCTCCTCCAATAAATAAAAACATGCTTCGCGAGTTTCCCCTTCTTATCGCGACAGCCGCCAAGGTCTCGCTCAAGCGCGGACTTTGTCTCGTTGTTCGCATAAAAAAAGACACAATGCGGGATCGATTTCTCGATCAGCACTGCGTCTTAGCGTCTGGCTCTTTCTCTTGTTCCAATTGGGCTGCCACTTCTTCCATGTGGTGGGTCATAATATTTTGTCAGCTTATACTGAACCGGATCACACATCAGGTCTCACTTGCGCTCAACCTGAACCTGGATCATATAATTTTTTGCATCGATCAATGTTTCGCTTTTACATTTCGGGCAGAACAACGGAAACGCCCTGAGTTCCGTCTCCCAAAGCAGCTGCAGACGTGTTTTTGCCCCACACACCGGACATCGGATCCAGAATCTTTCCCGCCCTGTATATTCTGTCATTTTACATCCATCCTCTCTGCTTCCATCCGCCTGATAAAACGGTCGATATGTTCGCTCAGCAATCCGGAAACTGCACTTTTTTCCTCTGCGCCGTCATAAACGCTGTAGAGCAGAAACATCGGACCATAAAACTCCAGAGCAAGCTGCATGGCAGACGCATCGCTGTCCGTCATCTTCCGAAACACCGCCGCCATATACTCCGCTGGCCCGGTCGCCAGATAATCATGATACAGCTTTTCAAGTTTCGGATCGCGATACTGTTCCAGCGTCAGCATCTTCCTGAAATTAGACGCGAACGGTTCCTCCGTCCAGTGGGCAAACTGCGCCATGCTATATGAACGGATCTTCCCGATCGGCGTGTGAAGATACGCCTCCGCGAAACCATCCGGCTCCGTCTCCGGCATCTCGTACTCTTCCGCCCGCTCATAATCCATCTGATTCATCCGCTCCACGATCCTGTCCAGGATCTCCTGTTTTCCCGTGTAGTGCTTATACAAAGCTCCCTTTGTAATTCCCAGCTGCTTTGCGATATCATTCATGGAAGTCCCCGAATATCCGCTCTGCGCGAACAGCTCAAGGGCAGCCTCCAAAATTCGTTCTTTCGTCTCTCCAGCCATGACCTGACTCCTTGTTTCTTGTAACCGTTCGGTTACTTTGTATTATAGTAACCATTCGGTTACTTGTCAAGAGGTTTTCATTTTATTTTTCACTCCCCTCAAACTGCAGCAGCGATAGTGCTTTCTTTGTGCGAAAACAGATTTGTAAATCCGGCTCTGGAAATAGATTCCAAAATATCGCATTTTATTTATTCTTTTATTTCGAACTTTCCATGACCCGGTATTGTCATACTTATGAGATTATTATATCATTATGGAAGATCCTGATATGAAAATCAATGAAAACGTTTGTTTATATATGCGTAGAAAGGAAAACAAAACATGGACATGAAACGTAGAAGAGACATGCAGATCGCGTACATCGCAGATCAGAGTGTCATGGAGGAAATGGCAAAATGCAGAAAGATCCTGCAAAAGCTTAACTTTGCAGACCGCTCCGATTTTGATGGGATTTCGGAGACAGTAAAAGAACTTTTAGGGAAATCCGAAAATGCCTGGATCAATCCGCCTTTTTACTGCGATTACGGCTCCCATATTGAAGTCGGGAAAAATTTTTATGCCAATTACAACTGTACGATCCTGGATGTCGCAAAAGTAAAAATCGGTGACAACTGCCAGATGGCTCCGAATGTTGCGATCTATACAGCCGGACATCCGATCCATCCGGATACCCGCAATTCCGGGTTCGAATACGGGAAAGAAGTTACCATCGGGGACAATGTCTGGCTGGGCGGAAATACCGTCGTGTGTCCAGGCGTCCACATCGGAAATAACGTTGTGATCGGCTCCGGAAGTGTTGTCACAAAAGATATTCCTGACTGGTCGATCGCTGCCGGCAATCCCTGTCGCGTCATTCGCAGGATCACCGAGTCCGACAGAAGAAAACTGTTCCATGAGGAGGAGATCGATGAGGAAGCGTGGGAGATGATATGTGCGCAGAACAAGTGAGCCTATGAAAAAGTCTGTAACAAGATCATGAAGGGCAGGAAGTTCAAAAGGAAATCCGGATGATCTATCATCCTTGTATCAAACCATACAGACTCACTCCGATCATAACCACTGCAAGTCCAACAAACACCGAATAAACCACCTTGCTCCCTCTGGATTCCGTATTTCTAATGCAAAACACAAGATAACAGATCCAGACAATATAAGCGACAAACAGCAGGCCGCTACTATAAAAAAACATCGCCAATAAGAACAGAGTATTAACCGCCTTCATGCCATTCTCAGAAAAAAGGATCTCTTTTATTTTCCTCATAGCCCTCACCTCCATAAATTTTGCCGATGTATCCTCTCTTTACCAAAGTTTCATTCAATAATCGATAAAACCGCTCCAGTTCAAGATCCATCTATGATCAACCGTGTTCTGGACTTTCGACAGTTAAAATGTGCGTTGTTAGACTCATAAACAATAATCAAAGTGCTGTCATTAACTTTTGATCATTTATCTAATATCCCACTTCTATACTTAAAATTAAATGGGAAATAATATATCTCAGTCGTGTTTTTTCCTCCTATTGAGTTCCATATATAAATTTTGTATGTGAAACTGGAATAGACAATAGTCCCGCCATCCTCAAATACTTGTTTACTCCATGGAAAAAATAAAAACCAGGAAACAATAAGAGTTATTACTACCGTCCATAGTATACAATGTTTTTTCATTTTGTCCCCCCATTTTTGTTGTATGTACATCAAAGTGTTTCCACTCTCTGGTTATGCAATATTCAGAATTTCTTATACTCTCAGATTAGCGTCCAGGTCTGTGCTCAAAAGCAAACAGGATACTTAGGAAATGATCCATCACCCGCCGGAATATGTATTGCATAACAGTCAAACCAGTCATATTCTGATCCAGGACAATAATATACAGAATTCCCTCCAATATCTTTTTTAGTGAATATGTTCGGATTGCTTTCTATTACAGCGTTCAGCTGTTCTTCTCGTTGTCTGAATTGCATGTCGCCAGCTTTACCTGGAGCTTATTACTGTCTATCTCGCATTCATATGTTACTGCTAAATAACTCTTTGCCACGGAAGCTTTTTTATCCAAAGCGCTGAATGATTCATTACCTGAATTACTTTCCTTATTAGGATCAAGCACAAAGACAGGCGTGCTGTTGTTTGCAAAAAAATCCACTATGGAATCATACTCCGTGTTTTCTATGGATTCTGTGATATTCTCATCTTCACCACTTTGAAGTGTTTCGGATGGCTCCTGTACATTGCGTGCTCCGCAGCCTGTTAATGTTAAGCCTGCTGCCAGGATAAAGATAATAACGGCTTCTATTATGCACCATTTATCTTTATAGACAGCTGTTTTAGTTTCAGGATATAGGCGATGTAAACGGTATAAACGAACAATCCCCGCCACAAACCAAATCACAGCAACTAAGACAATGCTATTCGATAAAAGATTTCCTCTAATTACCCGAAAATAAGTTAAAGCTCTTCTTAAATATATACCTGCTAAAATACAGCCCAGTCCGAAGAGAAAAACTCGCCATGTTTTTACTGATTTATTTGTCATAAAAACTCCTATTCTCCCAGGGGCATTATCTCAACAATGCACTGCTAATTATATTTTCCCTCCGTCTCATTCAATGATCGATAAAATTGATCTAACACAGAATCCATCGATTCATCCATGACATATTTTTGTATGTTCACCGTAACATTTCCCCCTGAAAAAACGATGTCATATTGGTGTGTTTTTGTTGATATAATAGCTCTTTTACTCCAGCCATTTGAATGGGCGATCGATAATACATATCGCTTTTTTCTGCACGCAGATCATTGAGTTTCGTTATTTTCCCTATGAAAATCAATGCACATATGATCACCAGCAGGAAAATGCTATCTCTTATTTTAATTTTCTTTTTGCTCATCCTGCCTCCTATCCAGGTGACTGAATAAACATATGGCTGTCAGGAAACCTATAACTGAAAATACAAAAATATATCGAGCATATATTATTAAAACAACATACACAATTGTTGAAACAAGCGAATCTGGTAAAAATGGATGCCATTGATGTACAAGTATCGCTGCTGTTGCAAGTACATACACTCCTGTGACAGTAACAATCAAGGCCAACAACATTTGCTGTACATTTTTATTAAGAATTATTTTACTTTTTACAAGTATAAAATAACTCAGGAAATATCCTCCCATAAAATAAGCGATAGGAAAAAAATAGAACCACCAAAATACAATTTTCTTAAAAGAAAAAGTAAGTCCCACATCCTCATGGATCTGCTTGTAGAACGGTAAAAGGAACAGATCAATCACAAACAGTGCCAACATAATTTTCTCACGTCTTTTCATAGAGGTCCTCTTTTGCAAAAAGCTTCCTCTCTTCCTCCAGCAGGCATCCTTCCGGCGCATACATCCCAAACAGCCAGTCCTCCAACGCATTCAGGTTATCATCGGAATGCTCGATCTCCCTCGCGTACCGCCAGGAGAGTTCCTCCACATCCTGCATGGACAGCTTCTTCCCGTTTTCCAGCCACCGGACGATCAAAAATTCCTGGATCCAGCGGACAGAAAACAGCGCCAACTCCATCTTGGAACAGACCATATCGTCATAGACGGCTCCGCAGAAATATGTATAGACAAAGAACATCAAAAGCTGTTCGCCCAGATTTTCCCACTCTTCTTTATGGCTGCTCAGCGCCCCATACATCCGGTGAAATTCCTTACAGATCTTAAAATATTCCTCTTTGCTTCCCTGATACAGCCACCTTTCCGCCCCGTCAAGCACCTGATCCCACTCCGGGCGCAGACGTTCCAGGCCATAAAGCACCTGAAGTTCTTCCTTCTGCCACTCCCACTGATGAAAAGATGCCGCATCCACGCCCTTTTCTGAGAGACTTTCCGATATAAACTCCCGCAAGGTTCCCTCCCTGTGATGGCGTTCGCATTCCTGAAGCAGATCATCGATCTCAAACTCTCTTCCTTCCTCCATACAGATCTGGTATCTCTCCGCCAGCTGCTCGCACGCTGCCATACGCAGTGTCAGCGGCAGATTTCGATCCTGTAAAACAGAGAAAAGAACATCTCTGGTGTCTTCCAGCCTCGAAAACATCATAAAATCAAACTCGTCAAAATCATCCTCCTCGTCCGTCTCCTCCTCAAGAAACCGGACCGGCTCCTTGCAGGAAAGAATGATCTTCGCCGCCTCCGGGCAGGAAAGGGACAGGGATAATTCCCTAAGTCCCTCAAATTCCTCCGTGTGTCTCGGATAAAGGCGGCAGGTATCGCAGAGCGCGTCCGGTCCCAGCGCCTTATAGAGGTCACACAGGTTTTCATGATTTAAAAACGCGCACCGCCGTTCATTCTGACAGAAGCACTCCTCTTCCCAGTTGACCGACCCATGCAGGCGTTTTCCAAACTCCCCCTGCACGTTTTTATACTTCTCAAGAGAATCCTCATCGATCATGATCTGCCATCCCGCGCAGCAGGTATCCGGGCAGTCTCCGGCCGTACAGACAAATTTATCGTAAAAATGTGGTTTTAAATATCGCATCGTTTATTTTCCTTTCTGAATCACATAACTCTCCAACTGCAGCTTTTCTTCCGGCGCATATCTGCATCTGCCGTTAATGATATTCCCTGTAATAATCATCCGGATCTCCGTATTTTAAAACAGCTTCCTGCTGTTCTTCATCACTCAGACTCCTCATAAACAGCCAGTTTTCCTCATACATATAATGCGGATACCGAAATCTCGTTCTCACAAATGTATTCGTTACATACAGGGCAATGTGTTCATCATACTGTTCCACTTTCTGCTCAAATCCAAGACTGTAAAGAAACCAGTTCCATGCAAAAAACAGGAACAGAAAAACCGCCGCCACGATCACCGGTATCCTGATAATCCTTCTCATCCAGCCGTCGAATTTCTTTCTGTTCCACGCCAGCAAAAAAAATGTCCCCTCTGTCAGCACGATCTGCCAGAACACGCAGAGCCCAAGTGCAATGGCGATCGCCCTGTCAGGGATATAATACCAGCCATCACGCAGCCATTTTTCACCTGAAAAAAAGAGAATTGTGACCACACCGAACACACCTGCTGCAGCCAGCAGTATATAGAGCCATTTTTTCTGTATCTTCATGTCGCACCTCAACGAAATCTAAATTCTTCCGCTACCATAATATCATAAAAAACAGGTGTAATGCAAAATTTTCACATTTCTACACTACACCCGTCATTTCGTATGTTACTGTTCGCGCCTTGCGCAAACAGTAACTGTATATTTTGCTCACAGCTCAGAAGACGAAACCATACACGTGAACATCCAGCACTTCTCAACTACAGCGCTGTTCCTTTCCTCGGCACAAACATCCCGGACATGTCCGTCTGTTCCAGTTTCAAAAGCCCAATCTTCTTCTCAATTCCGCCCGCATACCCCGTGAGACTCCCGTTCGTTCCGACCACCCGGTGGCATGGGATCAAGATCGAGATCGGATTGTGGCCGACTGCGCCTCCGACGGCCTGGGCTGACATGTGCTTTTTTCCTGTCATCTCAGCAACTTTTCTGCCGATTTCTCCGTAAGTCATCGTCTTCCCGTACGGGATCGTAAGCAGGATCTTCCAGACCTCTTTCCGGAATTCTGATCCTTCCGGTGCCAGCGACGGAAGAAACTTCGGATCTTTTCCTGCGAAATAAAGATCCAGCCACTCTCTCGTCTGCTTCAAAACAGGTGTTTCCTTCTCCTCTGTCTCGTTCTCTTTTAACCCGGAAGCAAAATACTTCTGCCCCTCAAACCAGACTCCCTTTAATCCATCTTTATCTGCTGCCATATAGATCATTCCAAGCGGTGAATCATAGTGCGATATAAAGATCATATTCTGTGCCTCCTTCATTTATCGTATTCGCCAGTCATGCTGCATCTTCTTTATCATGCTCTCTTTCCAAGCCATACAGCCACCCCGAAATGCACCAGACAGACCGCAGCTCCCAGTACAAACACCCACTCCGGACCGACAAACTTCCAGACAGCGCCTAAAAGCCCGGAGACCGTCACGGCCAGCACATGATCCACACTGAGTCCAAACGACAGGTTCTCCATCACGTCCGCCGGAGAGTCACTGAGTTTTTTCATTAACATCACATGGACCGCGTTAAAATGATCCGCAATCATAATAAAAATATATGCCGTGAACGCAAAGATCTGCTCCACTCTTCCTGTAAACACACCGGACGTGATCCCATGGACTGCCCAGGCCGCATACAGAAAGATCGCCCCGATCGTCACACTCTCCAGAACAAGTCCCTTTTTCACACCATACCGGTCGAGAAATTTTCCGATCTGCGGAGCAAACATACTGCTGCCAAAATGCGCCGCGATTCCAAGAAGCGCCACCGTATCTGCCCCCATCGCAAGGAGCTCGATAATGATCCAAGGTGCAAACACCAGACGCATCCGTTTCTGGAAACCATAAACCCCTGTAACGATATAATAAGGAATGTATTTCTTCTTAAGCGGCAGTCCCTTTTTCTTCTCATCATGCTTCCGCACATCAAGGGCCGGAACCTCTCTTCTCAGTCTCCACAGGAAGAATAACGCCGCCGCAACGACCACAAGAGACACACAGAACGACGGAACGACTGATCTGTCCGCCCGGAACCAGAACGCCCCGTACCGGAATCCGATAAATACAAGCAGCGATGCTGCCATAGATCCCATCGTCGCATATCCCCGGTATTTTCCGAGAAACGTTCCCGTCTTCCCCTCATCCGCGAGATCCATCGCGATCGCATCCCGGACCGGCATGACAATATGATCCCCGAGAGAATAGATAAACACAAACAGCTGCATTAAGAGATATCCCGGAGATAAGAGTCCAAGGACAAACATTCCCACCGCGTACAGGCAGAAGCTGATCATCGCCAACGTCAGATTCCCACATCCCGACAGTGCCGCGATCACAAACACTCCCACAACTCCCGGCAGCTCCCTCGGAATCTCCAAAAGCCCCCTCTGCACTGAGTCCACCTGATACACGCCCTTAAAATAGTTCGAGATAATGCTGCCGCCAAATCCGTTCGCAAACGTAAATAACACGAAAGCGATCAAAAACAGCCGCCTTGCCCGCTCCTTCTTCATCTGTTCTGTCATAACCTTCCTCCCATTCAATCTCGTCAATATCCAGCACAAGACTGCCGCTGGACGCGGATGCCTGATTTTCAAAAACCGAAACAGTACAGTTTCCTCCATCCAGATATCTCTTTCTTCCTCGTAAAAACGTTATCTAACCCCAATTATAATACATATCTCTCATATGAACAAGCGTTCTTTCCCACAGTAACAACCAGATCATACATTCTCCAGATCTAACCTTACGCCTCCAACCTCCAGCGCAGGTCAGCCTCCGGAACCGGGTGCCTGATTTACAGGCCTGGCTTCCTCTTGGCTCGCAGGAAAATGCGTTGGAGGAAATGGGTCGCTTGTCTGAGCGAAGCGAGTTGCGTCCCATTTTCTCCGCCCTTAGCATTTTTCTGCAAGCATAGAGGAACCGCCTGGAAATCGACAGCACCAGGAGCCGGAAGCTGACCTGCGCGTACTTCCGCCAAGTTGACTCAACCTCTCTTTTCCTGACTCAAACCAACAAAAATACCGGAACAGCAGTCTCTCCGCCATCCCGGTATTTCTCAATTCCTATAAGATTTCCCCAAGGAACCTACTCCCCGAGGTCCACCATCACATCAGAAACCTCAACCTTCTGATCGATCAATCCACTCTCAAGCATCCAGTCGATGTTCTCCTGCCAGCACTCCTCCGTCTGTGTCAGGAACGGAACATCCTCCGTCTCCATAAGCGGCAGCAGAGTCTCACAGGATTTCTCCTCAACGCTCTGTGTCAGCGGGAAATTCTCCTCATTCTGGTTGTTCATGAGGATCGCGAGGCAGCCGTCCGGATCCTTCTTAAAGTCCTCAAAGCCCTTTGCAGATGCACGTAAAAAGCCCTTTAAGACCTCCGGCTCACTCTCGATCATCTCATTATTTGCGAGGAACACTTCCTCATAATAATTCGGAATGCCATATCCATTTGCCATGAAATAATTGACGTCAAAGCCCTCTTCCTCCAGCTGCGGAACCTCATGGTTCACAAGACAGCCGATGGTGGCATCCACGTTGCCGGTAGTCATGGAGCTCATCAGGTCAAATCCAACGTCGATCAGATTTACATCTGACGCGTCCGCGCCCACATACTCCATCATGGTCTTCACAATAGACTCACTGAGAGCTGTTCCGCCGTATCCAACTGTCTTTCCGACAAGATCGGACGGGCTTGTAATATTCTTATCCTTTAAAGAAAGTACAATGCTCAACGGAGACTGCACGATCGCGCCGATGGACTTGATCTTCGTTCCCTGATTTGCAACCGCCTGGATCACATCCTGCTGATAATACATTCCGATCTCCGCCTTGCCGGCAGCGACAAGTGCCAGCGCGTCATTCGCGTTCGCAGGGAAGCGGACCTTCACATCAAGTCCCTCTTCCGCATAATATCCGCGCTCGATGGCGGTGTAAATAAAGGTGTGGATCGCGTTCGGATACCAGTCCAATACCACGTTGACCTCACGGAGATCCTTTTTTTCACCGGAAGCTGCTGTTGTTTCTGCCGCGCTGCTGTTGTCCGCTGAAGCCGCTGCCGTCGTCTCCGCTGTCTTTGTCTCACTCTTACCGCATCCTGCAAGTACTGTCATACTGAAAGCCGCAGCCATCACCGCTGCAGCGATTCTCATTCCTTTTTTCATGTCATTTCCTTTCGTTATCAAAATAATTTGTCCTGCTCTTTCACTGGTCAGCCAGAATTTCATGTTGTGTTTTCTACTCATTTCTCCAGTGAATGATCCGTTTTTCAAGCAGTGTGACCACCCAGACAGCCGCCATCGCCGCCACCGATAACAATAAGATCGGTGCGAACACTCCGGCTCCATCAAGCTGTGTCATCATCCTCCTGCTGAAGTATCCAAGTCCGCTCTGAGCTCCCAGCCATTCACCGATGGCCGCTCCGATGATCGATAACGGAACCGCCATCTTGATCGCTGAGAAAAAGCAGGGCAGGACAGCCGGAACCTTTAACTTCATAAAAATCTGGCGTTTATCCGCGCCAAAGGTGAACAAGAGCTCTTCCATCTCCGTCTTCACCGACTTAAATCCGTCGAATACCGTGATCGTGATCGGGAAAAATGTGATCAGCACCGTCACAAGCACCTTGCTCCAGATCGTATATCCGAACCAGAGTACAAAAAGCGGTGCCAGAGCTGTCGTCGGGATCGTCTGGGACGCGATGATAAGCGGATAAAGTGCCTTTTCCGCTGTCTCGCTGGCATCCATCAGAACGGCCAGACCAAGGCCAAGAATAATGGAGATCAGAAGTCCGATCCCCACCACCGACATCGTTGCCGGAAGGTGTGCCTTAAATAACGGACCTCTAAGCTCCCAGAGCCGTACCACCACCTGAGTCGGTGACGGCAGGATATACGCCGCGTCGATCCCCATAGCCGCCGCCTGCCAGAAGATCAGCAGAGCTGCCACCAGAATCGCCGCCGGAAGATTCGTACTCAGAAAATTATGGGTCTGTCCGTGCGAAGTCCCGGAAGGAACCCGCGCATGATCCTTCTTCATCTTCTTACTCATGACGTCTCCTTCCTCAGCATACCGATCAGCTCCTCCTTCAGGGACAGTATCTCCGGTTTCCGAAGCTCGTCCCTGGATCTCGGATATTCTGCCGGAACATCAATGGCCCGCAGATGGGTGATCGGTGATTCCTCTACAACCAGGATCCGGCTGGACAAAAAGACCGCTTCCTCCACATCGTGCGTGATAAAAAGGACTGTCTTTTTCTCCCTCTCCCACTGCTCTAAAAGCCATTCCCGCATGGAGATCCTCGTCAGGTAATCGAGGGCTGAAAATGGCTCATCGAGAAGCAGAAGGTCGGAACCCGTGAGCACTGTTCTCGCAAACGCCGCTCTCTGGCGCATGCCGCCGGAAAGCTCCTTCGGCATCTTGTCACCCCAGTCCTTAAGACCAACAGATTCGAGCGCCGCGTCCGCTTTCTCTCTCATCTCCATTTTCGAATATCCGCCCCGGATCTCCATCGGCAGCAGGAGATTCTCCCTCACGGTCCGCCATGGAAATAAAAGATCCTGCTGCGGCATGTATCCACAGTAGTTTCTCTTCCTCTCAATGGACTCTCCGTCCACCAGGATCTCGCCGGAAGCCGGCAGAAGAAGCTTGTTCACAAGCCGGAAGATCGTACTCTTACCACAGCCGGAAGCGCCGATGACGGACACGAATTCCCCATCCTGTACATCGAAGGAAAGGTGGTCAATGATGGAGAAATCTTCCACATCATATTGAAAGCTTACATTGTCAAATTTCAGCATCCTACTGCCTCATTTCCCATGCCATATCCCAGAATGCCGCCTCGTAGCGGGAGCATGCTGTAAAGATGTCCACGAGATGCTGTTTCCGCTTCTCGGAATAGTCCTCCGTCAGGCGGTTCATCAGGTCTGCCAACACCTCATTGTCCTCGTGGTAGGAATCGGACGCATATCCGCTGACCCATTCCCCATAGAACTCATGCTTATCTGCAGCCGGATACTCCGCAAGGATCTTCTTCGCGATAAACTCATAGCTCAACGCGCAGGAAAGGATCGCCGCCATGACCTCCGCCTCCCCTTCCTCGTAAGCGACACGAAGCATATAAGAGGTATAGGACAGATTATCAAGAGCGACCGGTGTCTGCTCCGCCTCCTCCTTCGCGATTCCAAGTCTCGTCATGTACGCGCGGTGGATATCCATCTCACCGTCCAGGATCGAATGGGTATAACCCGCGAACAGGCGCATTGCGTCGAGGTTTTTCGCCTTCGCCGTGCCGATGGAAAATACCTTTGTATAGTCAAGAAGATACAGATAATCCTGTATCATATAATATTTAAATTTTTCATGATCCAGACTGCCGTCCGCGATTCCCTTTACAAAAGGCGTCTCGTTATAGCCGTCCCAGATCTCCTTTGTTGCCTCTAAAAGGCGTTCTGTCATCGTCATACGTGTTCCTCCGCAAATCCTTTTCCGCGAAAATCAAATCCGTGATCCATCGGGCCGGATCCGTGTCCAAGGTCCAGCATGGCTGCAAGCGCACCGGAAATGTACGCTTTCGCGCGCTCCACTGCGGTGTCGAGGTCATAGCCTTTTGCAAGGTTGGAGGCGATGGCACTCGATAAGGTGCAGCCGGTCCCGTGGGTGTTCGGGTTGTCGATCCGCTTTCCGTTGAACCAGCGGTAACCGCCGTCCCGGTATAAGAGATCGTTGGCATCATTTAACTGATGACCGCCTTTGCAGAGAACCGCACAGTGATATGTCTCACTGATCAGTTTTGCCGCCGCGATCATGTCCTCGGCGGACTTTACTTCCATTCCTGATAAAACTTCTGTCTCCGGGATATTCGGGGTCAGGACCGCCGCTAACGGAAACAGATACTCTTTTAATGTGCCGATGGCATCGTCGCTGATCAGCTTTGATCCGCTTGTCGCCACCATGACCGGGTCCACAACGATATTTTCTGCTTTGTACTCATGAAGCTTCTTTGCGATGGACCTGATAAGTCCCGCGGAAGAAACCATGCCGATCTTCACCGCGTCCGGACGGATGTCCGTAAATACGCTGTCGATCTCCTGTTCCAGGAATTCCGGTGTTACCTCAAAAATTCCCTGGACGCCGGTCGTGTTCTGGGCCGTCAGTGCTGTGATCGCGCTCATTCCATAAACTCCGTTTGCGATCATCGTCTTTAAGTCGGCCTGGATGCCGGCGCCTCCGCTGGAATCACTTCCAGCGATCGTTAATGCTGTCTTCATAAATAACTCCTTTCAGGCATTCATCTCTGCAGCGGTTCTGCTGTTTCAAGAGCCGGACCTCTGCCATTAACTTTTTCTTAGGCGACGCAAGGTGGTGCCCCCAATGTGCCGCCGCGGAACACATCGGTTCCGCCGGATCCCGTGTAAAATCTTTCCATGGATCCCGTTTGATCTATTCCAAAATCAGGTCTGAACAGAGGTCGTGTTGCCTCTTTTCCGGTTTTATCTCCGAAAATATTCTGATCAACCTTTTCTTCTGTTCCCTGAATTTTTGGCTCATTTTTTCTGCCCAGTACAAGGCAGACGTCACGGACGCCATATTCCTTTCCGGTCATTCCTGTCGTGATACAGAACAGGATTTTGCCGATACTTCACATTCCGAATCGGCAAGATCCGCGACCACAACGGCATCATACGGAATTTTCAGCTCTGAAAATTCCTACCCGCGAAAAGCAGCGGTTTTCCCCCTACAGAATCTCCCTCACAGCTTCCTTCAATTCTTTCGCTGCCTTCTCGATATCCTCTGCCGCAAAGATCGCGCTCACGACTGCGACGCCGTCCACTCCGGTTCCCTTTAACGGCTCGAGGCGGTCCTTATTGATCCCGCCGATCGCAACTACCGGAATATCCACCGCATGGCAGATCTCTGAAAGTGCCGCCGGTGTCACTGCCGTCGCGTCCTTCTTTGTCCCGGTCGGATACATGGCGCCGACACCGAGGTAATCTGCCCCATGCTTTTTTGCGAGAAGCGCCTGCTCCACCGTCTTGCAGGAAACGCCGATGATCTTATCCGGCCCCAGCTTTTCTCTCACTTTTCCTGCTTCCATATCGCTCTGTCCCACATGGACGCCGTCTGCATCCACCGCCAGGGCAATGTCCACGTTGTCATTGATCACAAACGGGACATGATACTTCCCGCAGAGCTTTTTGATCTTTTTTGCCTCTTCGAGGAAAGTCTCCTCGTCCAGCTCTTTTTCTCTCAGCTGTACAAAGGTCGCTCCGCCTTTTAATGCCTGTTCCACCTGGCTCTCCAGGGTTGCTCCGTTTAACCATGCGCGGTCTGTCACCGCGTAAAGCAGCATATCTTCCGGTCTGCAGTTCATATCTTACCTCCTAAAAAATCGAAATACGTACCAGACGTATTTTTCAAGCCATTCTGCCTTTCAATTTACCTGCCGACCTGTCATCAGCAGATTCTTTCGAATGCATATCATAAAAAGGATGCTCCTCGCGCGGCCGCTTGCGACGATCTACATCTTCGCACGAGTGCACAGCATTGGCACGTCAGTACCTTTTGTGTAATAGGGAATTCCCCGGAATTCCTGTTATAACAAGTGAAAACACGCTTCGCGAGTTTCCCCTTGTTATCGCGACAGTCGCCAAGGTCTCGCGCAAGCGCGGACTTTGGCTCGTTGTTCGCGTAAAAAAAGGAGACACCCGCAGGTATCTCCACTTCTACTCTTTCTCTTCAGCAGCTTCCTACGTTGGCATGATCCAAATCAGGTATACGGGTCTTAGCGATACAGCCAACTCTCAGCCTGATCCGTCAGGCTCCCCGGTCTGTTTATTTTCTTTTTTGACAAGATTTACTATATACTTTCTGCGCGGAAAAGTCAAGTTTGCACCTGGTTTCGTACATGATTTCGAGACTGCGGATTTTGCATGGATCCATCGATATTTTTCATGTATTCCGTGCAGCCTGCTTACAGCCTTGTGTTCCCCGCCCATCGCTTTTTCCCGGCGGCCTTTCAGAAATTTCCTCTCTTGCCTTTTTCCATCTCCTGTGCTACAATCCAAATCGGTTAACGGAATGCAGTATGAGGGGGAGCGCCCTGATGCTGCGGTCAATTCAATTACTTGATGACGAAGACCAGATTGCGAGGGAGTCCGTGTTCCGGGCTGAGAGGATCCCAGAAAGGATCGACCGTCCCATGCCGCGGATCCATGTCCGCGGCTTGTCAGCATTCTGCCTGAAAGTCATTTTTACGGCATGCTGCAGAAAGCATGCCTTTTTCTTTATCCGCCTGTTTCTTCCGGATTCATGGCAGCTGAACGCGTTCTATTTCTTATTCAGAACGATCACGCTCTCACAGTGTCCTGACCATTGGCGGATATTGAAATTATTTCACCGTATTTCCCGGTGTCCCATTCTTTCAGCAGAAAATATATTCTGCCCTGACGGGCTATGGAGGTATTATATTATGAGAAAATTTGTTGTACCGGCTCTCTCCCTGGCACTCTGCCTCGGACTCACTGCAGGATGTTCTTCCAAAACGGACGCACCGGCTGCTTCCACAGGGGAGACCACAGCTGCCGCTTCTGCGGAAAGCACTTCTGAAGCAGCCGCTTCCGCAGAGACAAAATCCATCGATTCCTTAAAGATCGCTTTCTCCCCGTACGCGGACGCAGATACGATCACGACAGCAACAGAGCCGTTAGAGAACCTTTTAAAAGAAACACTGCTTGAAAAAGGCTACGATGTCAAAGACATCGACATGACCGTCGGAACAAGCTACACTGCTGTCGGTGAGGCACTGAGCGCAGGAAGCGCTGATATCGGATTTATCTCCGGAGGAAACTATGTCCTGTTCTCCGATGACTGCGACGTTCTCCTCACGGCTCTCCGCTACGCCATCAACAAGGACTCCGAAGATCCGAAGGACTGGAACGACGGCACCATCGAGGAAAACACAGACAAAATGAGCACATATTACCGCTCCATCATTCTCGCGGGACCGAGTGAAAAAGGTCAGGAACTCTTAGCAAAAGTCAACAACGGCGAGGAACTTACCTGGGATGACTTAAACAGCGCCACCTGGGCAGTCATGGGACCGACCTCCGCGTCCGGCTACATTTATCCGTCCTTATGGTTAAACGAGCGCTACGGAAAGACCATCGCTGACCTCGCAAATGCGGTCCAGTCTGATTCCTACACCACATCCCTTGCCCGCCTCGCCTCCGGACAGGCAGACCTCATGGTCTCCTACGGCCATATCCGCACAAAATATGCGCCGGACTGGAAAGAGAAATTCGGCGGCACCGATGATATGGTAAAGCAGACAGGCATCATCGGCGTCACAGAGAGAATCTACAACGATATGATCGCATACAGCAAAACTTCCGACCTTATGCAGGACGCTGACTTCCGTCAGGCTCTCGGTGATTCCTTCATCGAGATCGCAGGAACTGATGAAGGCAAAGACATCATCAAAGTCTTCAGTCAGGTCGGCTACGAGTGGGGCGATGACGCGAACTATGACGGGGAACGCGCCGCACAGGAAATGTTAAAGTCTATGAACTAAACAGGTTCCAGTTTTTTACTGATTCATTATTTGTAAGGCAGGTATCTTCATGGAAATCGTTCTTCAGAACATTGGAAAACAATTTAAAAACGGGACACGCGCCCTGGACCATGTAACCTTTACCATCCCTCAGGGCGAGTTCGTCTCCGTGATCGGTCCGTCCGGAGCTGGAAAAACCACCCTATTCCGGATCTTAAACGGCATGGAGACGCCGGGGGACGGGGCTGTCCTTTTTGATGGCAGCGACATAGCGTCCATGTCCGAAACCGCCAGGAAGAATGTAAAGAGATCCATCGGCACCATCTATCAGGATTTCTGTCTCGTGGAAAATTCCACCTGCCTTGCAAATGTGCTCACTGCCTGTCTGCCGGATATGGGATTTTTCCCCGCTGTGTTCGGAATCTACGGAAAAAAGCGCCGGGCAGAAGCACTGAAATTTCTTGACCGCGTGGGACTCTTGGAAAAATCAGAAGAACCGGTAAAAAATCTCTCCGGTGGTCAGAAACAGCGCGCCGCCATCGCGAGAGCCCTCATGCGTCATCCAAAAATCCTGCTGGCTGATGAGCCCGCCGCCTCCTTGGATCCGGTCACCGGGCGGCAGATCCTGACTCTTTTAAAGGAGATTCAGGAAAAGGATGGCGTCACGATTCTTATGAACAGCCATAACCTTGAATTTTCTCAGGAGTTTTCCGACCGGATCATCGGGCTGAAGGACGGAAATGTGGTTTTTGATGGAACGCCATCGGAAATGAATGAGGAAATCTTGAGAAACATTTATCTCAGTCTCGAAGACTCCCACCTATCTTAGGTGATGAATAATAGAACTCTGCTATTTATGCATTTATCCGTCCCAACGGATCCTTGCAGAGAAGCATTTCAGAGGAGGAAGCAATCCATGTACAGAAATCGAAAAAAATATATAAAACCTGCCGGCTGGATCCTCTTCCTTCTCTGCTTTTACGCCGCCGCGTCCTTCACCGGATGTGATCCGGCTCTTTTTATTTCAAGGAGCTCCCATCTTTCAGATCTGGCGGCCGACATGATGCGGCCGGATCTCTCCTATTTTCCAAAGATCCTGCTGCCGCTCTTTTACACGGTCCAGATGTCTGTGACAGGCACCGTGATCGGTTCCGCGCTGGCACTGATCGTTTCCCCTTTCGGCGCTGTGTCCCTGCATTTTCCGTCCTGGGCAAGGCGTTTGCTGCGTCTCCTGATCCAGATACTCCGGTCTTTTCCGGCGCTGATTCTGGCGCTCGCCGCGACCTTTCTCTTCGGACTCGGAACCTTTGCGGGAACCTTCGCCATCACGCTCTACACCTTTGCGATCATGACAAAGCTCACCTACGAGGATGCGGAACATGCGGACATAGCCCCCTATCAGGCCCTTATCTCTATGGGCTGCTCCCGTTTCCCGGCATTTATCCATGCCGTTCTGCCGGAGATTTTGCCTGCATTTCTGACAAACGCCCTGTACCTCTTTGAGACGAATGTGCGGCACAGTTCCATCCTCGGATACGTTGGCGCAGGCGGGATCGGTCTGATCTTAAATGAAAAGATCTCCTGGCGGGAATTCCACAAAGTCGGAACGATCCTGCTGCTGCTCTTTCTCACCGTCTGTGTCATCGAATCCGCGAACCGGTATTTTACAGCTGTGATCCACAGCGGACAGATCGCAGAACTTTTTTCAGGCAGAAAGGACTTGTCCAAAAAGACCCGTATCTCTGGACGGATGATCCTTTTCGGTTTTGCAGTGCTCTTCCTCTTCTGCCTTGCGGCCCAGACTCCGCCGGATTTTTCAAGGACAAGTGCCGCTGCCTTAAAAAGTATGGCAGCCGGACTCACGCATCCGGACTGGAGCTTCTTTTTCTCCACAGAGAAAGACGGGCTCGGCTATCTGCTTCTTGAGACCATCTGCATTGCCATTGTCGGAACAGCCATCGGTGCTTTCCTTGCCGCACCCCTTGCCTTTCTCAACACAAGACGCTTTGTCCCTGCTCCGACCGCTTTTTTCTTTAACCTGATCATCATGGCGATCCGGTCGATCCCGTTTCTGATCTATGGTCTGATCTTTATCCGGGTCTCCGGTCCCGGCGCCTTCACAGGTGTCCTGACGTTAGCTGTCTGCAGCATCGGACTTCTCACAAAGCGCTTCACCGAATGTCTGGAGGCCATCGATCCCGGCCCGTACCGGGCGCTCCTCGCCATGGATGTCCACCCGGTTCCAGCCGTCTTCCACAGCGTTCTCCCGCAGATCGCTCCGGCGTTCTGCTCCGCCGTCCTCTACCGCTTTGACGTCAATATCCGTGAGGCGTCCGTTCTCGGACTCGTGGGCGCAGGCGGGATCGGCGCACCGCTTATCTTCGCGATGAACCAGTACGACTGGAATAAGGCTGGAGCGATCCTTTTGGGACTGATTCTGCTTGTGTGGGGTGTGGATATTCTGTCTTCACGCAGATAAAATAAATCCCTGCTCTTTCATCTCTTTTTAGGACTGTTTGCAGAAATTCCATCCTGCCCAGAAATATGCTTTCTACAACTGACGTCCAGCATGAACTACATAGATTTTATAAATAGTAAAAAGACCTTTTGACACAAAATAATCAACGATGTCAAAAGGTCTTTTATTCATTTTTTGACCCGGACACACAGGTCATCAGCCGCCTGTACTCAGGTTTCACCTTTTACCGGATAGTCAGCCCGATGTATCGTCTCAGCTCGCCGGTTTCACCCATTCTGTCGCGCCTGTCGACGCAGCAACAGGTTTCAGTCCCTGTTTTTCTACAAATTGATGGAGCATCTCCGCAGTCTCAGCGCGGGTAACCGTGCCCTTCAGATCAGGAAGATCGCTGCCGGCTGCCATGCCACTCTGCGTGGTATCATGGCCCCTGAGCTGTGCGTAACGATAAAAGACCGATGCAAGCTGTTCGCGCGTAACAGGATCATCCGGACCAAATTTATTGCCGCCGCGATCTCCCATAATACCGTTTTTCTGTGCCCAGGTCACCGCATCGTAAAACCACACTGTACCGGGACCGTACTCCACATCGGTATAGTTATTCTTTCCATCAACAACAGGGCTGCCCGCCATATGGTAGAAAATCACCGCGATCTGGGCTCGTGTGATGTTGGTGTTCGGCGCAAAGGTCACCGCGTTGATGCCGGACATCAATCCCTTCTCATAGACAAACATCACATCCTTATAAAACCGATCATTTCCATACACGTCCGTAAATGGATTCGCCCCTGCGTCTGGATTGCTCTTTATCCACCCGGCGTAAACTGTCCTGTTTCCGATCATCCTAAGTTCCGTGATCCTCTGTGTCAATGCCTGGTCGGAATACCAGCCGGTAAAATCATAGCCCTTACGGGTCGGAATATAATCGGAAAGGCTGACCGTCTTACCGTAGGTTCCCCAAATTGCACTTATGCCGCCGCCACCGTTTGCATGGAAGTTCAGCATATAGCTGGTGGTATCGCCGCTGCTTCCGGAACTGCTGCTGTCCTTTTTCGGGGTCGTCGGGGCCGTTGGAATCGTGGGTGTCGTTGGAATCGTAGGTGTCGTCGGGGTCGTGGGTGTCGTCGGGGTCGTAGGTGTCGTCGGGGTCGTAGGTGTCGTCGGGGTCGTAGGGGTCGTCGGGGTCGTCGGATCCTTCGGGACAGCCTGTCCTGCCGCAATTCTGATACCACAGCCCTTACAATAGGTGTCCCCCGTATAGCCATCCGCGCTGGCGGTGGCCTCAACTCTGCCGCGCACCTCGGTGCCGCCCGTGTGATGATCTGGATTCAGTTCCCCATAAGCCGCGCCGCAGACAGAACACACCGCCTGATCTTTACAGGTGGCTGTTCCACCGGTGTGATCTTCCCTGATATCCTCTGCCTCACAGCGGGAACATTTCTTCCAATGCCGGGTTTCATTATGCTGCTGCACGCTGAAATCATGGCCGCACGCATCCATTGTTTCTGATTTTGTGGCAGAGCAGACTGTACAGGTATAGGTTTTCTGGCCTGCGGTTGTACAGGTGGGCTGTATTGTCACTTCGCCGCTATCCCACTCATGTATTGATTCTTTACCGATGACATCACATTTAGAGCATTTCTTCCAATGTTTATCGGCATCGCTCTGCCATTCGCCCCATGCGTGAATACACACATCCGGATTTTCGGGCTCCGGTATCACGATCACAAGTCTCCAGCTGGCATAAAACACCACATTCTCCGTAACAGGAAAGGTCTCTCCCGGGCATCCCGCTTTCTCTCCATCAGGATTATCCAGCGCCCAGTAATCAAGGATCGCTGATTGATATGTAAAACCAGACTCTGGAAGAACGTAATCCCCGGATATGCCTTCAACTGACTCCATATATCCCGGTGCTACGCCTCCATCAAAAGAGACCGTGTAAGTTTCGCCCTTTACCTTCCAATTTTTCCATGCAGCTGCAAATTTTTCTTTATACGCGTCAGGAACATATATCGTCAGATTCTCCGGCCATGATTCACCGGGCAGATAAAATGCCAATGACAACTCTGCTTCATCCGGATCTTTCCAATGGGTGTGAACTTGCCCAAGTTGCGGGCATTTATGAAACGCGAAGGGCATCACATTTTTAACACTATTTGGAATATCAATCTGCCTGAGGGTGTTACAGTCCATAAAAGCGGCAGTCCCTATTGTTTTGACTGTTTTTGGAATTTGCACCTCACTGAGTCTTATGCATCCACTAAATGCATTTTTTCCAATCGTTGTCACTCCTTCCTCTATGATCACCTTGTCAATCTTAGACTTTTTGTCCTCCCAGGGACACCTTTTACCGGAACTAGTATTGTCGAAATCAGGCATTTCCCCTTTACCGGATATCGTAATGGTCTTATTGTCTCTGCTGATCGTCCATTTAATATCTGTGCCGAGGATAGGATTCTGGATGTCAGGAAACGGTCCATACAGCACCGCGGCAACCTTCAGATAGCGAGCGATATCAAGTACGACCGGGTCCTCAACGGAAAGCTGTATCATTGCGTCCTCAACAGCCTTAAACTGAAGCCTTACCTCCTCGATGTTATCGTTATTGATATCCGTTACGTCCGGCAAAGCATTGATCATTTCCTGTGCGCGATCGATAGAAGAGACTTTCCGCGCATTGGACCGGGTGGCGATCGCTTTATTTTTCATAAGCGCTTTTGCTGTTATTGGAGTGCTTTCGCTGTCATATTGACAATTTAATTCTTTTGTGATGCAGCCGCTTTCCTCACTGCATACATGGCGGCACTCGGTGGCCTCCACCGCATCAGATGGGGTGACCACTTGTTCCGTTATCTCCTTCTGCGGATAACATTCCGGCGTATGTTCATGGACACATTTTTCCATCCACGTATAACACTCCGGGGTATGTTTATGGCTGCCCGCTCCTTTTCTCATTTCTGCCGCCAATACAGGCACAGAAACTAAAGAAAGCATCGTACAGATGCAGAGCAGTGCCGCATAGATCCGTTCTCTTTGTTTCTTTTGTTTTTCTGGCTTTCTCATTGATTTTCCCCCATTCCTATGGTATCTGTTTCCTTTTTCTGAACTTGATATAGAAAGCAGTGAGCACAACTGCCGCGGTAAAGGAAATGACCGCTTCCAGCACATATCCGCCCACACCCTCATGCAGCAGGATCGCCCCGTACATTCCCGCGGCATCCATCGGCTGGCTCTGCACCGTCCCTACCGTTCCCAGAAGAGACAAAAACAGCAGAGCGCACAGTGCCGACAGACTGCGAATGCTTCGCCGCGCCTGTCGGCGGCGAGATTTCGCTATCCGCTCCTTTGCCAGTGCAACACGCTTTTGTGTATCGTACATGCACGCAAAACCTCCTTTCTGAACACTCAGCTTAAAGGCCTTTCACTTATATAGGTACAAAAATCCGGAAAAACTCTCACCCCAAAAGCAGATTTTTCAAAAAAAAATGAGAGCTGCTTAAAAACAGCTCCCAAAAATCACAAACTTAAATTATATTACAGTGTCAGACGGCGGGCAATCAGCTTTCCCGCTGCCAAAATCACTACAGGCAGAACATAGGCAGCATACTGCACTGCGCCGCCGTAAGCGATCAGCAGATTATAGATCGCGTGAAACGTGATGGCTGCTCCCAGCAGACCGCAGGTTCCGGCAATCTTCAGCCAGGTCCGCTGCCACACATACGCAAGGCCTCCGCCTACAATGGCTCCGCAGATCACGTGCATCGCTCCTGTTCCGATCCCCCGGAAAAAAATAAAGGAAAAATGTCCGGCTCCATTTTGGATCAGGTAGCAGATATTTTCAAAGGTGGCAAAGGAAAGAGCTGTGATCACAGCGGAGATTTTGATCTGTTCCGTCTTTGGCTCAAATATCAGAAGATAAAAGAGCAGAGGCAGAAGCTTCATGACCTCCTCCACCACCGGGGCAATCTCCGCAGTGGCGGCAAGGTTATCCGCACCATAAAGCGCGGCAAAAAAGGTATTGATATAAGCGGAAAGAAGACACGCCCCCATTCCTGCAAGGCAGAACAGAAAGAATTTTGTCTGTTGTTTTCCCATGCACAGGGCAGCGATCAGTAACGGCGATGCCATACAGATAAAAACATTTTCAATATACGTCATTCCTGCACCGCCTTTCCCATTGCCGGCAGCAAAGCGAGCAGGCAGCCTGCCAGCAGAAGATCAAACCAGCAGTATGGGCTGAAAATGGAATCTCCCGGCCAGAAGCAGCCAGAAGTCCAGAGGGCATATTCTAATGTCGCATAGCAAAGGACCCAGATATGAAAATATTTCATATTATTTGCAGTTCCCCTCTGCCTTCTGGCATAGGCAAGTCCCCGGATAGAAAAACAGGAAACAATGATCATCATACCGCACCAGAGCAGATTGGAGAGGATGTCTCCAAATGTGCAGTAAAACATGCACAGCGGAACACCGATCAGGACGGCACTCAGGGCCTTCCTGCACGGAAATCTCCTTTCTTCTGCCGAAGAAAGCGCGTATTGCAGCATGGAAAGGAAAATGACACTTGCTACCCAGCCGAACTCTGACACATAAAAGACCTGCGGCGTTTTGGAAAATAAGAGCAGATACAGCGTCCAGTAGAGGGATCCAAGGAAGAAACAGCCATAAAAGCAGGTCAGCAGGAAATACTCCTGTTTCCGGCTTTTCAGATACCGGATACCGCCCAGAAAAAAGCCTAACAGGGTAACCGCGGCTTGCAAGAGGTTACTGATGACTTCCATCTGTATTTTCCCCCTTCTGCTCCCCTGTCTGTTCTTCTTCGTTCAGTCTACGGATGCGGAAACATAGCACCGTCACGCACACGCCGAGAACAAAAGCGAGCAGTCCAACCACGATATATCCAAGTGCGGTGCTGCCGCCTAACATCGTCGCCGCTGTTTCAAAGCCAGAGGAAGTTCCCATCTCAATCCGGCTGACAGTATCAGGCATGGAAAGGGAAACACCTACGATCACCGCAAGACATGCGGCCACGCAGCAAACTGCTGCAGCCCATTCTCTCCGCAGTCTTTTTTTGTATTCTTTTTCCGCAATACGACGTTTTACTTCCGCGATCCGTTCCTCATTACTTCGCATTGGTAATTCCCTCCCGCTCCAGCAATCCACGCAGACGCGCTTTTCCCCGGTATACCATATTGGTGATCTGCTTCTCACTTTTTCCCATGATCTCAGCGGCCTGCTGGTAGCTCATACCCTCAAAATAGGTCAGATAAAGAGCTTCCCGATAATCCGCCTTCAGCTCATCCATACAGATGTGCAGGATCTGATCCCGTTCCTTTGTCCGAATGACCTCCTCCACCAACGTCTTTCCATCCGGCTCTTCCGTCAGGTCATCGAGGCTGAAGAAAAGCCGACGCCTGCTTTTATGGCGCAGAGCCATGTGCCGCGCTGCTTTATACAGGTAAGCCTTAAGACCACCGTCCCTGATACGCGGCTTTTTTGTGAACAGATAGGAAAAGACTTCGATCATCAGGTCCTCCGCTTCGTGGACATCATGCAGATAGCCATTGATGTATAGGGTCAGCGGGTTACCGTATTTTCTCATTAAAGCCTCAAGTCCTGCTTCATCGCCGCGCAGATACTGTCTGTAAAGTTCTTCATCAATGACCATGCTGTTCATTTCCTTCTGTCTGAAATACTATACACAGTATATGTGGGCATCGGCATAATTTCAAGTCCTATTTTACTTCAAACTTCGCCCCGTGCTCCAGCTCATCCCCGTCCATATGATAGATCGCATCGATAATATAATTCCGGTATGTTGCGTTCCCGTCCTGCGGTGTCAGCCGTTCATGGGCGATCTCCCCCGCGAGTCCCATGGCGCAGACTGCCGCTACTGCCGCCTCAAGCGGGTGCTCCTGATTTGCAGTCACAAATGCTGCTGTAAGAGCAGAAAGCTGGCAACCGGTTCCCGTGATGGAGGACATCATCGGATGGCCATTGTAGATGCAGTACGCTTTTTTTGCGTCCGCCACGAGATCAATAGCGCCTGTGACCGCGATCACAGCCCCTGTCCTCCCCGCAAATCTTTTCACGAATGCCACCGCCTCATCAAGGTTATCTTCGGTTACACGGTCTGCGATATCCGCATCCACGCCCTTTGTGGTCCCTGTTCCCACCGCAAGCGTCTTGATCTCAGAGATATTTCCGCGGATCACGGTGAATTTTACCGCTTTTAAGAGTTCGTTTGCCGTCGATGTCCGGAGTGTCGATGCCCCGACGCCCACCGGATCCAGCACTGCCGGGTGTCCCAGCTCATTGGCCCGCTTTCCCGCGATCTTCATGGACTCGATGGTGCGGCTGTTCAGCGTGCCGATATTGATATTGAGGCCTGCGCAGATCGTCTGGATCTCCGCGACCTCCTCCTTGTCGTCCGCCATGATCGGGGAAGCCCCGCAGGCCAGAACCATATTTGCGCAGTCATTGACCGTCACATAGTTCGTAATATTATGGATCAGCGGGCTCTTCTCCCGCACCTGATCAAACATCTGTTTTAACATGCTTCTCTCTCCTCTACTGTCCCATTGCTTCCTGCATACCTGCAAGGATATTGGCTTTCTTTAAGCTGTAGATCAGCACACCGCTGATCACTGCACCTCCGGCAGTTGAAACAAGGAACGGGATCACATATGCGTAAAATGCCAGACCTGCCGCACTCTTTCCCATAAGGAAGATCGCTACCGGATAGGCCGTGAGTCCGCCAAGAACAGAGGTTCCAAATACCTCACCGATCAGTGTCGCCGGAATGTTCTGCGTCTTCTGATACACAAGTCCGCAGATCAGCGCGCCGAACATACTGCCCGGAAATGCCATCAGGCTTCCAAGTCCCAGAAGATTCCGGATCAGCGCCGCCGCGAATGCCGCACCCAGTCCGTACCCCGGTCCTAAGAGGACTGCACAGAGAATATTCACCATATGCTGTACCGGAGAACACTTGCTTCCGAATACCGGAAATGAAAATAAGCTTCCTGCCACTGCGACAGCACAGAAAACGGCTGCTACCGCTAATTTTTTCGTATTTGTCTGTTTCATGTTTTATTCCGCGTGACCGGTCCTTCCTTCGGACCGTCACACATTCCTCCTTTGAAAATTTTCCGCAGCCGCAAAGCTTCCCTGCGCAGCTGCATTTTTAGGAAACGTCTGTACGACAACAGCGCTTCCACAGGCGAAGTACCATGTACTCCACATAAAAATGTACAGTTCCCCTCTCCGGATCACTGTATGGAAGGCGGTCGATGCTTACTGGCATCCTCTCACGCCGGAACACGGCTTCCCATCGCTGATCTCATACATGGCCCAGGGCGCTCCCCCTCGGCCCGCCGCCTGCTGGCGGATCCCGTTTCCTCCTTTCTCAAAGTATGGTTTTTGTTACTGCTTGCGCAGGGCTTGAACAGTAACTGGTTTTTTCTGCCACCTGTTTCGGAAACACACTGCTCCTGACTTTTTAAGTCAGATGGCAGCAAAACAGGGGACACCCCTCGCGGCACGTCCCCTGTAAAAATTCATATCATGACTTCCTACGGCGGCATTATCCGCATCAGGTTAAAGGGTCGAAGTTTGAGCACTTCCTCTCAGCCCGCCAACGAGCTCCCCTGTTTTTTGTAAGACTTATTATAGCGCATCTTTGAAAATTTGCAAGTAAAGAATTTTCTATTTTTCTTTTTCCTTCTTTATCCGCACATCCTGATCCATCTGCGCTTTCGCCTTTCTCGCAACCTTCCCGGCCGTACTCATCGTACTGCCCCGGACGATCATTCCATTTCCAAAACGCCTGCGGATATCGTCGAACGCCTCATCTGCTTTCTTCTGTTTTTCCCGCTCCTTGGGATTCTCAAACAGGGAGATCTGTCTGAAGTCATCCGTTGTAAGATCCGTCAACGCCATTCCGATCAGCCGCAAAGGCTCACACTTCCAACATTCATATAACAGCTTCTTCACCTGGGCAAAGATTTCCTCCGTCACATCCGTGGGATCCTCAAACGCCCTCTGATGTGATCTTGTCTTAAAATCCAGTGTCCGATAAGTCACCGCCACACAGCTGCACTTTTTCCCGTCCCTGCGCATCCTTGCAGCCACCACATCACACTGGGCAAGCAGAAGCGCCAGTGCCTGCTCATACGTCACAAGATCCTCTTCCACGGTCGTCTCCGCGCTGTAGCCCTTCGCTTCCTCCCGCTCTGCCCGAACCGGGGAATCGTCGATGCCGTTGGCATACCGGTAAAGCTGATGCCCGGCCTTTTCTCCCAGGATCCGCCTGATCTCCGCCTCTCCGCTCCGCGCCATATCGCCGATGGTCTTAATTCCTTCCTGTAAGAGTCTCTGCTCCGATGCCTTTCCAAGGAACAGAAGATCCCGCACCGGAAGTGGCCACAGCTTTTCCGGGATCTCAGACGGAAACAATGTATGTACCTTATCCGGTTTTTCAAAATCCGATGCCATCTTCGCCAACAGCTTATTCGTTCCGATCCCGACATTCACCGTAAAGCCCAGCTCATCCCGGATCTTATCCTTGATCTCGTGGGCCACCGCCACCGGATCCGGATAGATCAGATGGGTACCGGTCATATCGAGAAACACCTCGTCGATCGAAAACGATTCCATCGCAGGCGCATAGGATGCGCAGATTTCCTTAAACGCCCGGGAACACCTCTGATACAGCGCAAAATCACCCGGTACGCACACGAGATCCGGACATTTCCGCAACGCCAGAGCCACAGGTTCCCCTGTCGTCACCCCATATTTTTTCGCCGGGATCGATTTCGCCACAACGATGCTGCGCCTTAACTTCGGATCCCCACCGATACAGGACGGGATCTCCCGAAGATCCGGCAGCCCCTCCTTTACGCGCTTCGCCGCCTCCCAGGAGAGGAAGGCGCTGTTCACATCCACATGAAATATCAACCGTTCCATACTGTTTTCCTCATACCAGAACTTTCCAGGACTTCCGTCTCCTCATTCGGTCAGGCACTGCAAAGGAAACCTTTCTATATCATGTCTCAGATCATCCTGCCGCACTGCCTGCTCACACGCTTTTTTCTCTCATGATCCAGAAAAACGTACATGTAAATATAATTCCCTTTACGATCGACGTGGACGTAAGTGCCCACCAGATTCCATCAAGCCCCATGATACCGCTAAGAACGATGGCAAGCGGTATTCTGGCCCCCGTGAGCACAATACTGATCACGCTGCAGAGTCTCGTTCTTCCGAGTCCCGACAGTGCTCCGATCGTCGTCAGCTCCACGCACATAAATGCCTCGCTGAATCCAATGATCACGAGATAGCCCACAGCTGTCGCAACCGCCTTCGGCTCATGAAAGAAGATATCCGCGATCGCATTTGGGAAACAGATAAATACGGCAGAGACCAGCACTCCCCAGATTCCGACCGTCCACAGGGATACCTGATATCCTTTCCGGACGCGTTCTCTCTCCCCGGCCCCATAGTTCTGGGCCACAAACGCGTTTAACGCAGCTGCAAAGCCATCAGCCGTATTCCAGGAGATCGATTCGATCTGACCGCCGACCCTCTGCGTTGCCACTGCCTCCGCACCGTATCCGGACACCATTCGCGTTAAGATCATGGAAATTCCGCAGTACGCCATGCCCTGAATCGCGGTTGGAATTCCGATCCTGCAGATCCCCCTTAAAAACTCAGCAGGGATCTTCGCAAAGAGCCGGGTTCCTTTTAACACATTCTCCTTCTTCCGCGCAATGATCCCAAGGATCATGATACTCATCACGATCGCCTGGGCCGTCACCGTAGCGATCGCTGCCCCGGTTACGCCAAGTTTCGGAAATGGTCCCGGTCCGAGGATCAGGACCGGATCCAGGATCATGTTTGTCACGAGTCCGATAAGATTTGCCATAAACGGCGTTTTTGAGTCTCCCTGAGCCGTATAGAGTCCCGTGAGTGTCAATGTCAAAAATGAAAATACGATCAGTCCGCAGGCGATCTTTGTGTAAGCCAGCGCTGCCGCCTGGGCCTCCGCATCCTCAAGTCTGAAAAATCCCACCATCTGATTGACAAATATGAGACAGAAGACCGCATACGCGATTCCCATTGCCGCTGAAAGCTGCACTGCCGCCTGGGCAAATCCGTGGGCTTTTTCCCTGTCCCCGCGCCCGATACATTGTGCCACCTGAACCTGTCCGCCCATTCTCGCCATGGACGCCAGCCCCTGCGAAAGCCAGGTAAACATTCCCCCGACACCGACTCCCGCTACTGCCTTTGATCCCAGAAGGCCGATCCACGCCATGTCCGTAATGTTGTAAAGCGTCCCCAGAAATGCCGATGCCATGATCGGGACAGCGAGCTTCACCAGCGTCTTCATGATCGGCCCCTTTGTTAAATTTCCTTCCATTCCCCAAATTCCCTCATTCGTTTTTTTTTCGCTGATCCAGTATCTCTATTATACATGGTTTCCTGCAGAATTTCATCTATAAAAATTTCATTACAATATCTCCGACAGCTGCCACAGCATCACCACCGAACAGCTTGACGGTCTCTGCGAGTTTCTCTGCAGCAGGAAAAAAGCCTCCAGTGACCTCTGAGCCTCCAGCTGGAGGCCGACCGTATCCACACCCTGATCCCAGGACATTTAGTCCAACAGCACGTCTTCCATCTCTTTCAGGCACAGCAGATGATCGTCAGCAAGTATGGCGTGCGGGAGGGGTATTTGTGTGAGGGGGTGCTGAAACATTAAAAATGCCCGCAAAGCCTTATTTTACGCTTTCACAATGCGGTGAAAGTTACTTCTTATACTAAATAGCGAAACTGTTGCCCTTTGCGAAAAGGTTCATACTCCACCTAAGGGGATAAATTTTACCCACGCACTATTGATAGTATTGCTTTATTTCTGCTAACATCTTTTCCGCATCTTCACATTGATCATAATAATCAACGTCATACCTTTGCCCTGTACGCAAGTGATGTAACCAACCATCAAGCATAGCCAGATAGATTTCACCTACATCATCCAAATTCGCGTATTGTCCAACATAATTATTTCGAGCATCATAACTCTCTTGAGACACTGGATATCGATAACATTCATAATGTAAATCACTATCTATTAACTGGGCATATCCTTCTTCATCAATAACCAATCGGTTATTCCTAAAGTCATTTCCTGCTCTTAATACTTCTTTAATTTCTTCTTCAGTAAATATATGTGATGGAGGTTTTATCCGAAACAGTTTTATTGTAAAATAAATACCCATTTCCTGCCATACTATCCCTGATTCACTGCATATTTTTTTTATATAATCTTTCATTTCAACAATAGCCTTAACTGCTCCGTTAAAATCTGTAAATAAATATTTCCCATCCTTGCTTACCGGATATGGTATAACATC